>ENA-ORIJ01001264-ORIJ01001264.1-human-gut-metagenome-genome-assembly--contig:-NODE-1264-length-10120-cov-2.58043_pt1 | contig 10120 bp, 13 predicted proteins | sample MGYA00243030_ERZ508746 | MGnify/ENA primary metagenome ERZ508746 (study PRJEB26277, sample SAMN04329826) | human gut metagenome | biome: human-associated habitat | host: Homo sapiens | place: USA... | reverse complement strand
CCCTGATTTCCACCACTGCCGTTACCACCGGAACTACTTCCGTCCGTATAATCCGTATCAACGGGAATAGAACGTGTCACGCTCATTTCTCCCAAAGTACGTTGGAAAATCTTTCCCGGAGTAAATACAATACGCTTGCGCACTATATTACTTGCCGTTACACCTTCCGCTGTATCCGCACTTTTAGCCTTAATGGTGGGGCGGAAGATGCCGAACTCTCCTAATTGAACACTCTTTCCGTCATCAATATCCTCTGCCATCATATCAACCAGACCGCTGACTACTAAATCTACTACCTTTCGGTGGATTCCGCAAAGTCGACTAACCTTTGCACACGTTTTACTAAAACTCATCTGTCCCGAACGTACAGATTTCGCTACATACTTCTCTGTCTTTGTGTCGTCAAAGCCAAACACTCTTTTGGTCACTACATACTCTAAAGCCATAATAATTAAAGTTTAATTGGTTAAAAAAAATAGGGTTCATTTGCCATCATTTATTTCTGATGACATTGCAAAGATAGGATGTAGTGCGGGAAGTATTGTACTCTTTTGATGCCTTGGGGTGAGTTTTTCTGAGAAAAGTTGTAAATGGATGATTTAAAGCGCTTTGTGAAAATCGATAGAACTTGCTCTTTCTTATAACTTTTAAAGATAAGAGCAAGATTCTTTTCTTTGTTATCAATTGATTCCAAAACTATACTTAAATCATAAGCTTTTTCAGAAAGTAGAAATATTCTGCGGCTTTTGTCATGCCATTTTAAGAATTCCACCTTCAATATATAATGGCTTATTCTCCCAAGCGGAAATCGCTAACATTATCGTGAGACAAAGAAATTTCTTCAAAACGACTTGTGCAGCTGCCTTTTTGAGGACACTGGCTACTGATGCCCAAATAGATATTCTTTGGATAACAATTCTTGTATAGACGAACCATGTTCCATCTTTTCTTGTCGATGGAATAATAGCTGGCAATGGTTTTTGTATCAGAAGAGATCTTCAGGTAAACAGATGAAACATCTAATTTGTCATGATTATTGTCATCGGATGTTCCTTGTGTTCTTACTGTAACAATACGGTGGTTACCGTATTCATCCTGTTCAAATGCCAGTTTCTGCCAAAGTGAATCACAAGAATATACAAAAAGGTCGGCTGCATTATACAATCCCTCTGTTGTAAACTCCGGAGTAACCTTGGCTATTAACGTAAAAGGTTTCGTGTTCTCAACGGGGACAAGCAGAATAGGAAGCGTTGTATTTGACAGTTTTCCATTCGGGTCACTGAAGAAATCCAGTCCTTCGGTACAATGGAATTCCAATGCGCCATCATCAAGCAGTTTCACGCAATTTTCAGCTCCATTGATGGCATTAGTGAAAGTGATGTTTCCCGCACTGATTTTGTAATCTGTAACTTTGTTCATAACTGTTTCGTTCATTGTTTGTTGAGACTCATCTTGCTTAGCAGAATTGTTAGATTGGCAAGAAGCCAATATGATGCTTCCTGCAAGAATTACTTGACAAATAGTATTACTTTTCATTGCTTAATAGATTATGAATGATTATTTTTTTTCATTATTATTCTGTTTCGGCCATTCTCACAATGGTGAAAAATAACCAAATTCATAACGAGACAATAAACTATTTGGAGCTAGATTCGGAACTCGATCAGAAAGCCACTTCTACGAATTACGTAAATAACAAATCAGATAAGCTCTGATTATCAGAAGTATAAAAAATGAATTATTTGCGTAATTCGTGTAATTTGTGTTCTAAGCTTTATTTTGATACCCTCTTTAGATTTTATTTTCTGTATTCTTAGGATATCAAAACCGGAGTCCGTACATGAAGATTTCCTTTTTTCATCTTTTCCTTATTTTATGTTTTTTATTTGATGATTCCGATTCGCCGAAGCCAAGCCTCCGTGCCATTAGCACTGCCTGGCATATCAATACCTGCATCGTCGGGCGGGCCGGGAATAGTAATGTCATCCGGATTGAGGTCTTCGGGAAGCGTTTCCGGAAGATGCTTTGACTCAGGGGTTACTTTATAAATCTTCTGCATTTATTCGTTTATATAGTTTGTAGCTCCATTAGTGAAGAACGGGATAACGACCTTATCTTTCAGATCGTATGCTTCGAGGAATGTGCAAACCACCATAGCAGGCTGATGCCACCAGCAAGGTGAGCCAACGAAAATCGTATCATATTGCGCAATAATTTCCTTATCGGGTAGATTCGCCACTCCGGGACGCAGGTCGTTGTAAGCCTCATTCTGAATACGGTCGCTGTCATCGTATGGATTTTCGGCATACGGATCGGCCGCTTCAATGCGATATATGTCAGCACCGGTAAGTTCCACAATTCGTTTGGCTACGGCTTGCGTGTGCCCCTGTGCGGAAAAGTAGGCTACGAGAGTTTTACTGTTACCGGATGGGTTGTCAGGATCATCGGGAGTTGTCGACTGTTCCGTCTGCGGTGCAGGAGTGTCATCTGAAGAACAAGCTGCCATAGTCGTCAACGGAAGGAACAAAAATGGGATAAAAAATAATTTTCTCATATTCAAATGGTTAATTAAGATATTGTTTAAAGAATGTGTCCAGTTTGGGCAGCGTGATTTTCAGATACTCCGGCTGGTCGTACAAATCTACGTGTGTTGCTCCGGGTACGACAAACAGCTCTTTCGGTTCGGCTGCTTTTGCGTATGCGTCTTCCGAGAAGTAAGCTGATACAGCGTTTTCTCCCACGATGAAGAGTACCGGTCGCGGCGATATGGTCTCGATCTGTGCGAATGGGAAGAAGTTCATCATCGGTGCAAGACTCGTGTAGGAGTAATAACCCGTAGAGTTGGGATGCTGGCCACTCTGCGGATTGTCTTTCTAGTCGAGGAAGTGGATGGCTAACTTCGGTGTGTTTTCTCCTTCTTTTTCGGGTAGGGCACGGATGTCCTTACGTGCAACTCCGCCATATTCCGCCGTGCGCTGGCGACCAATCTCATCGAGAATTGCCATACGTTGTTCATACGTCTGGGAATCGCCCACACCTTGACGGCGGGCACGTCCCATGTCGTACATACTGATAGTTGCCAGCGCCTTGATGCGATGGTCTATCTGCGCTGCGCTGACGGAATAACATCCTCCGCCACAGATACCAATGACACCAATCTTATCGGCATCAACAGCCGGATGGTTCGTTAGGAAATCGACCGCTGCGCTGAAATCTTCCACCCGTACCTCGGGCGACTCGATACGACGCGGATAACCGCCGCTCTCACCATAATAGGAAGCATCAAAAGCCAATGTCACATAACCGAGTTCCGCCAACTTACAAGCATGTAGTCCCGAAGTCTGTTCCTTGACACCACCGAAAGGATGACCGACGATGATGGCGGCATATTTATTTGCAGGGTCGTAGTTTGCAGGGAAATAAAGATCGCCAACCACATCAATCAGGAAACGGTTATGAAACGTTACCTTCTGTTTCTTCACGCCATTCTCCGCTGCCACGGCCGGGGCTTGGGAATCAGCGATTACTCCTTTACTTTGTAGCAATTCGTTCAATATTAGTTTGCCGGCATCAGCCTCGCTGCGACCGATGTTTTTTTCGATGATGGCCAGCACACCACGTAATTCGTCCGGTGTTACGTCCACATTCAGTGCGATACCCATGTGCCCTTTTAGCATCGGCTCTACGCCTTTGCCCAAAGAGGCGATCACGGCAACGGTCGCCAGTTCCCGTTCAGCGTATGTCAGGACATCCCGCTCAAAAAGGTCAGCAAAGAGGTGCTCTTTCAGGAATACTTCGATTTCCGGAGCTAGTACAGCATAATTGGCTTTCGGCGCATCTGCCGGAACACCCGAAATTTCGGCAAGAATATCACGTCCGCGTTCGTACTTACTGCGGGTATCAGTTATCGGCGACGCTTCACGCCCCCGGTTATCCTCGATACCTTTCGCTTTCCGTTCATCAAGTACCGCAACAAGGGTTTGTAGTCCGCGCAAGGCACGCGGAAAACCACAATAGGCGTAGGCGTGCACCATTACTTCCTTGAGTTCACCCACGGTCATTCCGTCATTTAATCCGTCGGTAAGAGCGGGGTTCAATTTATCGAGATCTCCCTTACCCGTAAGGGCGGCGACCTCTGCAATGTGTTTCTGTTTACTATTCATAACTTGTTCCATTTTTGGGTTTTGGGCGGCTGCGATTCCATATCCGAAAAAGATACAGATCAGCATCGTCCCAATTCTCGTTTTTATTTTCATAATCTCTATCATTTTATATTTCCTGTTTTTATCTGATGCAAAATTAGGCTGGAATTTTCGCTTCGACCGGTCATGAATTACGGTTTGAAGGATAATTTTTACGGATTTGCTGCATCTTCTTTATTTTATTGACTGCAAAAGCGTACGCAGTAGTTAAGTAGCAATTCGATGTGTGAGGCGATGATCGATGCACTATAACGGTCGATGGCATGGTGCAATTCTTCACCGATCTCCCGCAGGTTATCGGTTATAATTTGTTGTTCGTGCTCTGTCAGTGCACCCCGGCAACGGCAGCGTTTCGGATAGGTTTCAATACGGTTTTCAAGCGATGTGTCGCACAACAGGTCGGGATGGAAAAGCACACCCGAATAATAGTCGGCATGCCGGTATTGCTTCGAGGGTATCTCGATCACCTCTCCGGGATAAATCAGCCGTAACCATTCCTTTTCCGACACTTTGCTCTGCTTCGGAGAGTTGTAGTACAGTAACCCGTAAAAATCACACATTATCCGAATATCCTCACTCAAATTTGTTTTCGACAGATCAATCATGCAAATCTGCGGATGCAGCGTTTCATGTCCCGTCAATTTATTGAACATATCAATAGTCATAAGTACGGAATTATTCATTTGTATCACTGTTCTTTTTTTCTATTTATTTTTCCATGATGCAAAATTACGGGCTATCCGAAAGTTCCATAGGGTATAAATTACGGTTTCACGTATAATTATTACAGGTTGAAATTGATTGCCCGAAGATATTTTATATATTTGCGTAAAAACAATGAAATCCACTGTCATGGAGAAGATTATAAAGCTGAATACGATCAAGGATTACAATGATTTTCTGGGTATAGAAACTCCCCATCCGTTGGTAAGCGTAATCGACGCTTCCAAAATCAAACCGTTGCACCATGTCTGTAAAAACATTGGCTTCTATGTCATTTATCTGAAGGACATCAAGTGCGCCGATGTGATAAAGTATGGCCGTAAATTCTATGATTTTCAGGAAGAGACACTGGTATTCGCCGCTCCGGGACAGATTATCGGCAACGACGATACAGGAGAGTCATTCCAACCCAAAGGTTGGTGGCTGACATTTCAGCCCGAATTGTTACATGGTACACCGCTTGGCCGCCACATGCAGGATTACACGTTCTTTTCCTATGCCGTTAATGAGGCATTGCATCTCTCTAAACAGGAACGGCAGACCGTGATAGATTGTATGATGAAAATCGACGAGGAGATCAAGGGAGCAACGGACAAACACAGCAGGCTGATTATCGCTTCGGCCATCGAATTGCTGTTAAACTACTGCATCCGTTTCTATGACCGGCAGTTCATTACCCGTAAAAAGGAGAACAAAGATGCACTTAGTTCTTTCGAAGCGTTGCTGAACGACTATTTCACGTCGGACAAACCCTCGAAATTTGGTACGCCGACCGTGGCTTATTGTGCAGATCAACTGCATCTGTCTGCAAATTATTTTGGAGATATGATTAAGAAGGAGACTGGTTCTTCTGCTCAGGAATATATTCTGACAAAAACAATGGATACAGCAAAAGAATTGCTTGCAGACCCAAACAAATCAGTCAGTGATGTAGCCTACGCTTTGGGATATCAATATCCACAATATTTCAGTAAAGCGTTTAAGCGCATTATAGGATGTTCACCGAATGAATATAGGACATCGTAATTAAATATCTCATCACGAATTAGTGATATACAGCACATCGATCATTCTGATTACACGAAAAGTCCGGTTAGTTGAGGAACAATTAGCTTATGGGGCTGTTTTAATCTTATACTACGATAGAATTAATTCTATGAATATCCTGAAGTTTTTTAGCTCTAAGGAAAAGTATAATAGTATTATAACATTTACAGCATTATGAATTTAAACGAAGTCCTCCATTATCGTCGCTCTGTGCGAGCGTATGACAGAACAAAACTGATAGATCCGGAAAGAATAAAACATTATCTGGAATTGGCTACATTAGCTCCCAATAGCTCGGATATGCAGTTGTGGGAGTTCTATCATATCACTCAGCCCGAATTACTGGCAAAGGTTTCAAGAGCTTGTCTCGATCAGAAAGCCACTTCTACAGCTTCACAAATAGTTGTTTTCGTGGTACGGCGTGATTGGTACAGGAAGCATGCGCGGTTTGTACTTGACTTCGAGCGGGAGAATATCCGGCGTTACAGTCCGAAAGAGCGTCAAGCCAAACGCATCAAAGACCGGGAATTATACTATGGCAAATTGATGCCGTTTGTTTATGCCCGTTTCTTTGGAGTTTTGGGATTATTCAGAAAATTACTGGTTAACATCATCAGCATTTTCCGCCCGATGATGCTCGAAGTCTCCGAAAATGATATGCGCGTGACTGCCCATAAATCTTGTGCACTTGCTGCCCAAACGTTTATGATTGCTATGGCAAACGAAGGGTATGACACTTGTCCTCTGGAAGGTTTAGATAGCCGTCGGCTAAAAAGGATACTGAAATTGCCTCATGGTGCTGAGATAAATATGGTTATTCCCTGTGGAATACGGGATGGTAATAAAGGAATCTGGGGAGAACGGTGCAGAGTACCGTTTGATGAAGTTTATCGTAGAATCTAAAAATAGTTCTTTTGATTGTCAAACCATGTCACGTATCTCTTTTATTTTTTGTGAGATACCAAGTATCGGAACGGGTTATTATGGATATAAAAAGTTTTCAATATAATAACATTACGGAAATAGATAAACAATTATTAAAAAGTTTGCTTTATTTTATTTGGGAGGATATAAATATAGAAGATATTCATCCCCAAGAAATGAATGTCATGTCATTTTGCGCTATAGAAAAGAATGAATTTATTGGCTATTTAGGAGTTGTTTCATGGAATATTATCGTAAAAAATAAAACTTTTAAAATGTGTGGGTTGAGCTGTGTTTGTACACATCCGGAATATAGAGAGCAGGGAATAGGGAGTATGTTAGTAAGGAAAGCAACGGAATGGATTATGCAAGATGGTAGATTTGATATAGGTCTGTTTACTTGCTCACAGAAACATTCACCTTTTTATGAACATGTAGGTTGGTGGCAAAAATGTTCGAATTTAGTTTTGAAAGAAAGTGATAGAGAGGGAGCTTATGTTAGTGATTCTCTTCAGCTAAATGTGTTCAAATTACTGATTTCTGCAAAAGCTAAATTATACGCTAATTATTTTGAGAACTCAATTGTAACTCTAAATTTCCCTAAAGGAAAATTCATATAGTGATCCCTGTAATTCTCCATATCACAACATTTAGTATTGCAGTGAAAGGATAACCTGTCTATGTTTGTGTATGGCATTGTGAAAACGTAAAGTTCGTTTGTGCTAAGTGAAATAAAACATACCACAGTCTTAAATATAGACAAATTATAGGCGTTTTTCTGCCTTGTTCAGCTTCCTGTTATTCGTTTTTAAAGAATAACAGGAACGTTTTTAAAGAATGTGCTCAACGTTTATTAAAAACGTAAAAAGCCTCTTTTAAGCCTGAATTTGATAAATATCAACAAAAAAGGCGGTGATTCTTATGAAGAATTACCGCCTTTTCTATTTATTGTCTATTATTATTCCGGGAATGGATCACCCAGATTCTCTATTATCAGCCCGTATTGCTTGGGAGAGAGCCAACGATGATTATAAGGCTGATAGCCCGTTTCAACTAAAGCAGTCGCCAGATTTGTACACCTTTTACCGCTTCGTTGTAAAGATCTTACTGCATTTTTCGGAGTGGAACAACCGGGGAAATACATACCGGCCAATTCGGAGAAAGAAAGAATCAGTTTTGCCATTTGCTAAGGTTTTAGGTTTAATATTAAAATTCAGTTTTTTAAAGCTCTACAAAGATACTACATCAGAAAGGCGAAGTCAAGTATTTGGGTTGGTTTTTCCGACTTTTCTTTTTTTTATTCTGCTCACTTTTCTAAGATAACATCTTGTATATTCGTTTTTTGTATAAATTTGCCCAACTTACAACATAACAAAAAACAATATGCGACACTCTTGTATTTCCTTTCTCAGCATCTCTCTTTTTCTTCTCACGGCTTGTTCCGGAGAAAAAGGTTCACATGAACAGGTTTCTACAGTCAGTATTGATAAAGGCGTCGAACACTTTGATGCGGACTACACTTCGGCACAATATCAATCTCTTTTTAAAAATCCGAAAACGATCCGGCTGGAAACGAATGATAAATGCCTGTTGAGTGCTAATGCGTACCTGCTTAATGTGACTCCAAAGTACATAGTTATCGGAGATAAGACGAGTTTTTATTTCTTTAATGCCGAAAACGGTTCTTTTCTTTCTGTGATGGACAGGAAGGGAAATGGACCTGAAGAATATGCCGACATCTTTTCCCGCTTTTTTGATGAAGAAAAAGAGTTGATTTATGTTGCTACTCCTAATAAGACTAAATTATATAAGCCGGACGGGACTTTCGTCAGCGAATACCCCAAAGATAGTATATCCAACTTTATAGGTGTGTCCAACGGATATTGGGGAACCTACAAAAGAGAATATCAGAAATCGCACTTAGTAGCCTTCTTTGATAAGGACTGGAACATGAAACAATCTTTCTTTCCTTTCGATGCTGAATCGGTAACGGGCTTTTCAGGTGGCTACATCGTGCCCAGATTCAGAGACGGAAACGACCAAGTGTGTATCGTGATTAATGATACGTTGTATGCCAGTAGAAAGGAAAAACTCATTCCAGCTGTAGCCATCAATCAGGGCAAACTAAAGATGCCGACAGATTTGAATGGTGATCTTGAACGTATGCTTACGGAAGGGAAATATTGTATTAAGGCGGAAAATGCTTTATTGGTGAATGACCTGTTGTTTTATGATTTCTTCTGGAATGAGAGCAGGCATTATACACTATGGGATACAAATAGCGGGGAATTGCTGACTCATTCGGAAAAAGGATATGCCATGCCTTATAATGAGAAAGCAATTGTAAATACTCCCGTTTCCCTTATCCGGAACAACAAGGCATATACATTGCTTTCTATTGATAAATTGGTTCAATATGGCTTAGCCAGTGAGGAGGATGACTCAAATCCTACATTGCTCTGTGTGGATTTAGGAAACTGAAATATAGTGTCCTGCAAGCCCAACCAATGTTCCCAATAATATGGCATTGAATGCTATTATTGGCAAAGATTTCTTATCCGAATGTCCTACCTGAATAAGCATCGGGATAGTTAGTGCTAAGCCTACAACGCCGCCTTCCAACCCCCAGGGAATATGGGTTATGTCTGCATTGAGAATAATGATTGAAACAAAGAAGTAATGGAAAAATGCCGAAACGGTGGAGTAGCGGGGAAGTTTCTGCATAATCATAGGAATGATGTCTATGACTCCGGCAATCAATCCGATAATTGCCGAGAAAAGTAATTTGTCCATGTCAGATATTATTTAGTTAGTGATGAAAAATCATCTGTTTTAAGCAAATTGAAAAGATATTCTTTGGCTTGCTGTTTAGAAGAATGTCTGAGTAAGTTTGAATACAGGGCTGTCGCGGCATCAATGTTTTCCATGGCAGACTTCGATGTGGAGATTCTCTCCGGTACCAATGATGATGAGTAAGGCAGGGCAGGATCGATACGGTGTTGGCTGAGGGCATAATTTACCCGGTTTATGCAGTTACATTTCTTGCCTCCTGCATGTTCGCAATATTCTGATAGGAAAGTACTCATTACCTTTCTGGAGCGTGACAACCGTTGCCTGAAGTTGTCAGCCGACAATCCTGTAATCTCACTTCCCAGTCTGCTGTCTACATCAAACATGGTTCCCAAAATGAAGATTAACCTGTCGAATGGATTTAAGCATTGAAG
>ENA-ORIJ01001249-ORIJ01001249.1-human-gut-metagenome-genome-assembly--contig:-NODE-1249-length-10227-cov-3.80151_pt1 | contig 10227 bp, 5 predicted proteins | sample MGYA00243030_ERZ508746 | MGnify/ENA primary metagenome ERZ508746 (study PRJEB26277, sample SAMN04329826) | human gut metagenome | biome: human-associated habitat | host: Homo sapiens | place: USA... | reverse complement strand
TGCGGTGCACCAACGTGCCGGTTTGAAGGCCATTACTAAAGAGGATTTAACAGATATGCCATTGATGGAATGGATTAAGAACGAACGTTATGTAGAGTTCTATGCAGAAGGACAGCGCTACTTTGACGTACGACGTTGGGTAGAAGGAGGTAAATATTTGGCTGCTGGAAAGCGTGAAGGATTGAGAGCTGAAGAAAAAGGATTGGAGTATGACGAATTCAGGCAACGTATTAAGGTGAATCAACCTTATGAATGGAATAATAGACAGTATATACTTCCAATTTACTATGTTGATGTGAATTCTAATCCGCAATTGGTTCAAGCTCCCGGTTATGGCAATTAATTAAAAAGATATACAGTATGAAAAATATATATATTTTATTTCTTCTCGGAGTAGTGGTGACCACTCTCTCTTGTGAAGATGGTAATAAAAACTATACGGAGGAATTTGACTCTGTCTACTATTATCTGAAAGAGGGGGTTAATGAATTTGACTTCTATAGTGTGAATAGTGCCAAAGTTCAGACCATCACTGTTGGAAGAGGAGGACATGGGTTGAATGGAGTCAGCACTATCAATTTGGTTCCTTTTACTCAGGCTGAAATGGACGAGTATAATGCAACTATAGATGGCGATTATAAACTTTTAGCTCCGGAATACTATGATATGCCTGCTACAGTAGCCTTTGAGGATGGTGTCGAATATAGAAATGTAGATGTGGTATTCAAAGGAAATATGAGTGAACTGGCTAAGACCGGCGAGTATATGCTCCCCATTCGTTTAGAAGCTGATAATGGAACGGTGAATGATAACAAAAATATCATTTATTTCAAGCCGAACATCATCGTACCTAGCATCATTACGGATCCTACGGGGGTTCATGTAATCAGAATGGAAGAGGGTAAGAGAGAGAAACAAAGTTTTGAGCTTGCTTTCTATTTAGACGTGAAAAATGAGTGGGATCTCAAATTGAGAATAGAGAACAACGAAGATGAGTTGGAAAAAGCTGTAAGGCAATATAATGAAACGATGGGAGTTGATTATCTTCTTTTACCTAAGGAAAATCGTTCGTTTGAATCAACAATACTTTTTCCTGCAGGCGAGGCACTTGCTTCCTCTTTTGTGGAGGTGAATAATAATAATCTCATGATGGATGATTACCTGCTTCCAATTATTCCGAAAAAGGTGGTGGGTATGCCGTTTGATGTAAGAGAAGCAATCTGTTACATTCATGTGATGGTTACCGGTGAATTGAAATTAATTTCTTTGGCTGATGATATGTTGAGTTCCAATAGTATACATCCTGGTCCACCACTAAGAAATATTCTTTATAATGATCTTAAAACATATTATGAATCTATTTGGACAAGCAATACAGACCCTAAGCATGATTCGAAATATGGTGTGTATATAGATATTGACGTATCTGATGTTACTCCTATGATAGAGAAGCAAATTAAGATTGATTATTCGACTAGAGAGTATGCAAATGCTGTACCTAATCAGATTATTCTTTATGTAGGAACGAGTGTGGATAATTTGAGAAAAGTGGGTGAGTTGAGTGCAACGAAAAATAATTTGCCTAAAAAAGGTGGAGTTTGGACAGATGACTCTGAACAAAATGTAGATATGCCTCAATTCTCGGTAGGACGTCAAGAGATATCTTTAATTCGTGTCTCTTTCTTGTCTAGTGCTAATGGTACACAAATTAAAAACCTGACACAATCCGGAGCCATAAGTGGAGACCAAAACTCGGTCGCAATATCAGGATTTAGATTGTATGGTAAATAATTGTGAAGGAATAAAAACGAAAATATATGGAAGCTTTAATGAAAAATATATGGAGAATCATTCCCGTGCTACTATTATCTGTAGCAATGGCAGGTTGTAGTGACGATGATGATACAACTTCGTCATTCTTCGAACTTTCTTCAACGGATTTGGAATGTAACAGTAATAATGTTATCGATGTTGTAGTACCTATAGAGGGCCAGACATATAAGTTGACTGTAAAATCTTCTGTGGATGTAATTTGGACAACTAAGCTTGAAGGTGGCAGTTGGATAGTAGCCACACCTGTGACTAAGCAAAGTGGGGACGGAGAGATTTTGATTGTTGCATCGAGCAACCCGACTAATATAAAAAACAGAGTAGCTACAGTGACTATTAGAAACAGTGTTAACGACGAGATTTATAGATATGCGTTTACACAGTCGTATGATCCGAATCAAATGGCGCAAAAAGAAGAATTATATGCTTACATTCATTATAATGAGGACAGATATAACAAAGAAGAACTTATTTATACTACTTCTATAAATAAGGTAGAGGGTAATGTTTCAATTTCTTCACTTGGCCAAGAAGAACTGGATAAATATAATGAGGATAATCTCACTCTGTATAAACTTCTCCCTACTGATTGCTATACTTTGCCAAATTCGATAAGTTTTGATGGAGAGGTATCTGCCTTATTGGATATTAAATTCAATAAGAAAACAGGAGATTTGAGTACAAGTGAAGAGTATATGTTGCCCATAATAGTTTCTGTAGATGATAGAAAGGCTGAATTGATTTGGTTGGTAGTGAACATATACGATCGGAATATCTCAAGGAGCGTGAAACAATTTGATTTTTATAATGCCAATCAGGATATCACTACCTTATTGACAATTAATAAAGAAGAGGGTGAAGTGACTCTTTCTGCATTCACAGAAGAGGAACTGAACGCACATAACTCTTTGTATGGTACAAGCTACATGTCTATTCCTGAAGATTATATTGTAATGCCTGCTTCTGTTGATTTTGATGATTCGGATCTGTCGAAAGATGTAAAAATAACATTTAAAAAAGAAGTAGGAGAGTTGGATGAGGATAAAGAATATGTTTGGGGTATTCGTGTTTATGTAGATGGTTTCCCTGTCTCTGAAATCTTTATGAAACCTCGTATTGCAACTCCTGTTGTTACTATGGAGTCGAAAGAGTACAAGCATATTCTTATTTTGGACCAAGGAGAGAAAAAGGCATCTTACGGTTTTAATCTTTCTCTTGATGTAATCAATCAGTGGGAATTTACGGTGGAATTTGAAGAGAACGAAACTGCTTTGAAAGCTGCGGTTGATAAATATAATGCGGATAAAGGTACTTCCTATACATTATTACCCAAAGGCAACTGCGTTTTATCATCTTCCGAATTTACACAGGAAGATAATGAGAAATTAGTGACTGCTACATTGTCAGGGGATGGTTTGACTTTAGATAAGGATTATTTGTATCCGATTATTCCAATTGGATGTGGTAATAGTCCTTTCGAAGTCAAAGAAAAGATAACCTATGTTCACGTGATTATGGAAACAAAAGTGGAGTCGATCAGTGACTTGAGAAGTATAAATCTAGAAGCGAATATGCTAAAGGCAAGTGCTACTGACGGAGGCAATAATGTAGGTAATCTACTTGCATATAATAATTATTGGCAATCCATTTGGTCACCTAACGGAGGTAAAAACGATCCTAAAATAGATCCGGTATATGGCGTGTATCTCGATATTGATTTCTCAAATAAACCTCTTTCCCAAGCATTCTCATTCAACTATTTGCCGAGGAATTGGCCTAATGCTGTTCCTAATGAAATTGTTGTTTATGCTGGAACAAGTAATGATGATTTGAAGAAGATTGGAGAATTGAAATATGAGGATAACCAACTGCCGTTTGCAGACAAAACTTGGATTGGTCGTGTCAGCGAAGAAGATTTGTCCAAATTGTCACTTTACAGTTTGAAAGAGAGTGGAGCGACTTTGGTACGATTGTCATTCATATCTAGTCGTGATAAGACTTATAGTAACAATAGTGTAAAGAATATATTGGGTTATGATTATACGAAGTGGAATAATAGTGGTGATTACCCGTGCGTTGCCCTTCAACAGTTGAAGATATATGGTAAGTGATAAATTTTATAAGATCAAATCATAAAAGAAACAAATATGAATATTTTAAAATGGATGTGGAAGATTCTTCCTATAATGTTATTAGCAGTTAATGCAACAGCTTGTAACGATGATGACGATAGCGGAAAGAGAGAAAGGCCACTTACTTTTGAAGTGACCTTCTTGAGCTTGGTTTGCAATTATACCCGACCGGTTGTTGTAAATGCTCCTTTTACTGGTAAAGATTATCACTTGACGGTTACAGCTTCACCGGAAGTGACGTGGAAAGTGGAAGTGGTAAGTGGAGATTTGGTGACTGCTACTCCCTCGGGCGAGCAAAGTGGTAGTGGAGAGATTACTCTTACGGTAGCTGCCAATCCAGCTAAAGACCCTGGGAAAAAAAGTGAAGTCGTGATAACTAATAACGCAAATGATGATACTTATAGGTTTGTATTTACACAAGTAGAAAAGGTGTTACTTATTCCGGAACATACTATGATCGGACAAAGCGGACCTGAACTTTTTGAAAACGAAAACAGCAAATTTAATAAGCACTACATGAAAGAAAGCGACAATGTGGCTCTCTTTTGGGAAAAATCATTTGGTACCAATCCACAAAATGCAGAGCGGAAGTTCAATCCGGATGATTTGCTGAAAATGGCGGAGGAAGTATATGACTTCATGAAATATGATTTGTACTTTGGAAATAAGGAAGAATCCGTGACGAATAAATACAAGCTCATTGTGTATGTGATAAATGATAGTGAGGGTGGTGCTACAGGAGGAGGAAATTATCCGGTAGGTGAGTTGGCTATTCGTCCACATCATTCGGGAAATCCTAATATGGTATATCATGAGGTGTCTCACAGTTTCCAATATTTGGCCTTGTGGGATTCAGGTATTAAAGATGCTTGGTTCCCTGGCCCGATATTTGAAATGACTTCGCAATGGACATTGCTTAGACGTTCTCCGGAATGGATTGATCAGGAATTTAATCATTTTACGAATTATATTAGTGGCACGCATCGATCATTGGGGCATAATGACAATGCATACAATAACCCGTATATGTTTGAGTATTGGGCGAATAAGCATGGAGTGGAAATCATGAGCAGAATATTTCAGGAGACTACTTTGGACGATAAGACAGAATCGGGCCAACTCAACTTTATTAAAACCTATAAACGTTTGACTCACATTAATCAAGAACAACTCAATGAAGAAATGTATGATGCTGCATCCCGTTTCATTACCTGGGATTTGCCGCGTATTGAAATGGCATATGCTGCCAGAGGAGCTAATGTGCATACTTGTCAGCTTGTTCAATTGGGAGTGACTTATCGGATCTCACCCGAACGTTGCCCAAGCAACTATGGATATAACGGTATTAAATTAACAGTACCGGAGGCCGGAACTACAGTAAAAGTTAATTTTAGAGGTATAATAAACAGTTCAGAGTATAATATTCACAAACCGAATAATGCTCAATGGAGATATGGATTTCTGGCTGTGCTGAAAGATGGTTCACGTGTATATGGCGAGCCAAGCAAAGAAGATATAGGATCTGCAAGTCTTCAGGTTCCCGAGAATACGGAACATCTTTGGCTGGTAGTGGCTGCTACTCCCAAAGAAATCTATGATACGGGGGCTGACAATCAGTGGCCTTATCAGTTTACATTGGATAACACAGAACCAGATGGTGACAAATGTAGAGTAATTAAGAAGTAAGGTCTCAATAAACGAATGATTATTTCTGAGAAAGTTACCTTAAGTAGCTCTTTAAAGATAATCATTCGTTTTTGTTAATGGATATTGCTATTCGAAACCGTAATTTAAGTCTTGGTAAATATGAAACATCGTTTATGGGCATTTGTTGTTGCTTTTTTGTGTTATAGTTCGATAGTCTTTGCTGAAAGACAGGATATCCTGCTAAATAATCAGTGGAAATTCCGTTTTTCTCATCAAGTACAAAAAGGTACGGAAGTTCGAGTGGATCTACCTCATACTTGGAATGCGCAGGATGCCTTATCTGGTAAAATAGATTATAAGCGAGGAATTGGCAATTATGAGAAGAAGCTATTTGTCCAGTCACAATGGAAAGGGAAACGTCTCTTTTTACGTTTTGAAGGAGTGAATAGTATAGCTAATGTGTTTATTAACCGTAAACATATTGGTGAACATAGAGGAGGATATGGAGCTTTTGTGTTTGAAATCACAGATAGAGTAGAGTATGGAAAGGACAATTCTATTTTAGTACGAGTGAATAATGGTGAACAGTTGGATATAATGCCTTTGGTCGGAGACTTCAATTTTTATGGAGGAATTTATCGGGATGTGCATTTATTAGTTACCGATGAGATTTGTATTTCTCCTTTGGATTATGCTTCTCCGGGCGTTCGACTGATTCAAGATAGCGTAAGTCATGAATATGCTTGTGTACGTGCTCTTATTGATTTGTCTAACGGAAGTGACAAATTACGGGAACTGGAACTTAACATTATTCTCTCGAATGCAGGTAAAGTAGTGAAAGAAAAAAACGAAAAGGTTACACTTTATCCTGATTCTGTTTCACAAAAAGAAATGAGGATAGAGTTGAATAATCCACATTTATGGAATGGACGACAAGATCCGTTTCTGTATCAGGTAGAAGTCTCTCTTTTGCATAACGGAGAGATACTAGATCAGGTAATACAGCCTTTGGGACTTCGTTTTTATCGAATAGATCCGGATGAGGGTTTTTTCTTGAATGGAGAACATTTGCCACTTCGAGGAGTATGCCGTCATCAAGATAGGAGCGAGATAGGTAATGCTTTGCATCCCGAGCATCACGAAGAGGATGCGGCATTGATGCTGGAAATGGGAGTGAATGCCGTGCGACTGGCTCATTATCCTCAAGCTACTTATTTTTATGACCTCATGGATAAGCTTGGTATAGTGGTATGGGCTGAAATCCCTTTTATCGGTCCTGGCGGGTATGAAGATAAGGGTTTCGTTGATTCACCGTCTTTCCGTACCAATGGAAAAGAACAGCTTAAAGAATTAATTCGTCAGCATTATAATCATCCTTCTATTTGTGTTTGGGGATTGTTTAATGAGTTGGCAGAATATGGAGATAATCCGGTGGAGTACATTAATGAGTTGAATGTACTGGCACATCAGGAAGATACTACTCGCCCCACCACTTCTGCCAGTAACCAATCAGGAAAAATAAACTTTGTGACCGATCTTATTGCCTGGAACCGCTATGATGGATGGTATGGTGGTACCCCACAAGATTTAGGAAAATGGCTGGACTGGATGCATAAAGAATATCCTGAAATTCGTATTGCTATTAGTGAATATGGTGCCGGCGCAAGTATATATCATCAACAAGATTCGCTAGTGAAAACAAATCCCACAAGTTGGTGGCATCCGGAAAATTGGCAAACTTATTATCATATAGAAAACTGGAAAGCGATAACCGAACGTCCTTTCGTTTGGGGAAGTTTTGTGTGGAATATGTTTGACTTTGGTGCTGCGCACCGCACCGAGGGTGATCGTCCTGGAGTTAATGACAAAGGGTTGGTTACATTTGATCGGAAAGTGCGAAAAGATGCTTTTTATTTTTATAAAGCGAATTGGAATAAAGAGGATCCTATGATTTATTTAATAGGTAAACGTAACATAATACGTGTGCAGCGACAACAAACGATTATAGCCTTTTCCAATCAACCTGAAGCAGAATTATTTGTCAACGGAAAGAGTTGTGGTAAAGTGGAAACAGACCGGTATTCTATCTTGGAGTGGAAACATGTGATATTGACCCCTGGAAAGAATAAAATAGAAGTGAAAACTACAAATAAGAAACAGACACTGACAGATATGTATTATTGCATTTTATGAAAAGTATATATTATACTGGGTTGAATACATCTAATGGTCAGGAAAAGGTAATACTTAATATCAATATAATAAAAACAAATCTATGATTATAAATATGAAGCAGAGCTTAATAGCCGCTATTGGTTTGTTATTACCAAGTTATTTAGTTGCTAAAGCTTATTTTATTTCGACGTCCAAAACGTCATTGTTGATTACAGCAAATGCAGGTGAACCATCAAAGATGCAATATTATGGAGTCAGTATTGCTCCCGGGCAGATACAAAGTATCTATGATGCCGGACTGGTATTGAATGCGAACAGCTATCCCGCTTTCGGTCTCCAGACGGTAGGGGAGAAAGCGATTGCTATTACTCAACCGGATGGCAATATGTCACTTGACTTGGCGGTAGATGCGGTTACTCAATACACTTCCAAGGATGGAGAGATAACCGAAGTTCTTTTGAAAGATAAGATATATCCTGTTTGGGTGAAACAATGTTATAAGGCTTATAAAGGAACGGATATAATTACCACTTGGGTTGAGATTGGCAATGCAGGTAAGAAACCAGTAACACTGTTTCAGTTTGCTTCCGCTTATTTGCCGATGTTTCGCGGGGACAACTGGCTGACTCATTTTCATGGAGCCTGGGGTGCGGAACATACGATGGATGAAGAGAAACTGACGAACGGGCAAAAAGTGATTGCTAACAAAGACGGACTGGCGAATACGGAAACGGATAATCCTTCTTTTATGTTGTCGTTGGACGGCAAACCGCAGGAAGAAACAGGAAAAGTCTTTGGGGGCGTTTTGGCTTGGAGTGGTAATTATAAGTTGAAGCTGGATGTTCGCAACACAGCACTGAATATAATAGCCGGTATGAATGAGGAAAGTTCACAATACATACTGGAACCGAAAGAGACATTCGTCACTCCTGAATTTGCCATGACATATAGTACCAATGGCAAAGGTGGGGTGAGTCGTGCTTTTCATCATTGGGCACGCCAATATAAAATGAATCGGGGTGAAAGGCTGCATGACATCTTGTTGAATAGCTGGGAAGGTGTTTATTTCAAGGTGAACCAAAAAGGGATGGATGAGATGATGGAAGCTTTCTCTGCCATGGGTGGAGAGTTGTTTGTCATGGACGATGGCTGGTTTGGAAATAAATATCCCCGTAATGGTGGAAACAGTAGTTTGGGTGATTGGGAAGTCTGCAAAGAAAAACTGCCTGAAGGTATTGAAGGACTGCTTGCGTCTGCCAGGAAGCATCATATAAAATTCGGTATCTGGATTGAACCGGAAATGTCGAATACTAAGAGCGAACTGTTCGAAAAGCACCCGGACTGGATTCTGAAAATTGATAACCGTCCTTTATCTACCGGGCGTGGCAAAACGCAGGTAGTTCTGGATTTGACTAATCCGAAAGTACAGGATTTTGTTTTTGGAGTGGTCGATAATTTGATGGCGAACTATCCGGAAATTTCCTATATGAAATGGGATGATAATTGCAGTTTGCTGGATTATGGTTCTTCCTACTTACCAAAAAACAAGCAATCACATCTCTATATTGAGTATAATAGGGGTTTACAGAAAGTACTTCAGCGTATTCGTGCCAAGTATCCTGAACTCGTGATGCAGCTATGTGCTGGTGGCGGTGCCCGCGTCAATTATGGATTGCTTCCATATTTTGATGAGTTCTGGACGAGTGATGATACGGATGCTTTGCAAAGAATTTATATGCAATGGGGAGTTTCCGGTTTCTTTCCGGCTATTGCTATGGCATCTCACGTAAGTGCGGACAAGAATCATCAGACCGGACGTCGTATTCCATTGAAATTCCGTTTTGATGTGGCAATGTCCGGGCGATTGGGAATGGAAATTCAGCCGAAGGACATGAATGATGTTGATAAGGCATTCGCCAAGCGTGCTATTGCAGCGTATAAAGATATTCGTCCTGTGGTTCAGTTCGGTGATTTGTATCGGTTGGTGTCTCCATACGATAATAAAGGAGTATCCTCTCTGATGTATGTCACTTCCGAAAAGAATAAGGCGGTCTTTTATGCATATAAGATTTCTCATTTCATCAATATGGTTATTCCGAAGGTTTGTATGAATGGATTGGATCCGTCGAAGAATTATCGTTTGGTAGATTTGACACCTGTGGACAGTAGCAAACCTTGTGACCTGAATGGTAAAATCATTAGTGGAAAGATATTGATGGAAGAAGGCATTGCATTAAAATCATTGCTGAAAAGTGAATATTCAAGTTTGGCTTTACAACTACAGGCTGTGGATTAAGTTGATAAAAGACAATGAGAATGATAAAAAGAGAAATTCCTGTTATTGGTATTTCTACTGAAATTGATATTCCGGGAAGAATATCTGTGAAAAGAAAATATGTGGATGCTGTCCTTCAAGCGGGCGGCATCCCTTTTATTCTTCCGT
>ENA-ORIJ01001247-ORIJ01001247.1-human-gut-metagenome-genome-assembly--contig:-NODE-1247-length-10237-cov-6.49558_pt1 | contig 10237 bp, 6 predicted proteins | sample MGYA00243030_ERZ508746 | MGnify/ENA primary metagenome ERZ508746 (study PRJEB26277, sample SAMN04329826) | human gut metagenome | biome: human-associated habitat | host: Homo sapiens | place: USA... | reverse complement strand
GTGCCCCTGCAGCCCAGCTATGAGCAGCAGGACGAGATCTTCCAGCATTTCATTGCCCGCTATCCCAACCTCAAGTGCATTGCCCGCCATGTGCGCTATGCCCACAGCGGCAGCGAGAACAGCCTCAAGGCCTTTATGTGGTACGACGGCCACACCTTTGAGAGCAAGCTCTACACCTTTAACATTCTGGACCGCGTGGGCGGCGGCGATGCCTTTGCCAGCGGCCTGATCTACGCCATGCTCCACGACTACCGCGCCATGGACATGATCAACTTTGCCGTGGCAAGCAGCGCCATCAAGCACACCATCCACGGCGATGCCAACATCACCGACGATGTCAGCTCCATCCGCAACCTGATGAACATGAACTACGACATCAAGCGGTAACATTCCTTTATACGCAAAGATCCCCTCCGGTACGCGCACACCGGAGGGGATCTTCTTATTATGCTTCAATCTTACAGAAACACATCCAGCATCTTTTCCAGCGGGGTGCGGGTGTCAAGCTCCAACCCGGCTTTCTGTTTCAGCATCAGGATGCGGCGGACGCTCTCGTTGAGGCGTTCCTCGCTGATGGTTCCATTCTGCACAGCCTCCAGTACACCGTCAAAGGCTTCCGGCAGGTCGGGCGGCATCAGCAGAAGATCTGCCCCGGCGTTCAGCGCCGCTACAGCCGCTTCTGCTGCAGAATAGTGGTCACGAATGGCTTGCATGGACAGCGAATCGGTGCAGATGACCCCAGTAAAGCCCAGCTCCCCCCGCAGACGCTCGGTCAGCATAGTGTAGGAGAGCGACGCAGGCAGGCCGTCCTGCGTTGCATTGGGGGTGGTGATGTGGGCAGTCATTACTACGTCGGCCCCAGCTGCGATTCCAGCCGCAAAAGGCTTCAGCTCCGTCTCCCGCATCTCTGCCCAAGTCTTGGTGCTGCTGGCCGTGCCGTAGTGGCTGTCCTCTGCGGTATCTCCGTGGCCCGGGAAATGCTTGAGTGTGCAAAGTATGCCCGCATCGTGAAACCCTTGTACAGCGGAGGCCACCATCTGTGCCGCCACTGCCGGATCCGACGAAAATGCTCGGTTCCCGATCACGGTATTGGCCGGATTGGTGTTCACATCTGCCACTGGAGCAAAGTCAAGATTCAGGCCGTAGGTTTTGAGGTAGCCTCCGATGATCTGCCCCATGGCACGGGCATTGGCCGGGTCCCCTGTTGTACCTACTGCCTGGGCACTCTGGTATTGGGGCAGATCAAAGCCGGAAGCATTGGCCAACCGGGCCACGCTGCCGCCCTCCTCGTCCACTGCGGTCAACAGACCGGTCCCGGATGCTGCTTGAAAATCTGCCAGAAGCTTTTTCAACTGCTCCGGGCTTTTCACATTCTGCCGAAACACCACAATGCCGCCCACCGGATACTTTTTCAGCCCCTGCCGTTCTGCCCAGGTCAGCCTTGTGCTATCAGACTGTCCACTGGGGTCCAGTGCCTCGACCCGCACCACGAACAGCTGCCCCACCTTTTCCCGCAGAGACATGGCAGCAAGCCGTTCCTCTACCGGGTCAATCTGGGCTGCTGCCGAGGCCGTTCCCGTCAGCAGCAGAGCCGCAGACAACAGCACAGCAGCTGCCCGCCGGATGATTTTTCGCACGAGAGACACCTCCTCTTTCTCTCAGTGTAGCACACCCTGCAAAGGTGCACAAGATGCAAAGATCCCCTCCGGTACGCACACACCGGAGGGGATTTTCCATATCAGAAATGCATCAGGAAAGGATCATGCGGTCGTTGGCGAACTCGCCGCCGGACGCGATCTGGAACTTGGCCAGCAGGTCGGAGACATGCAGGTTCTTCTTCTCTTCCCCGGAGACATCATAGATGATGTGGCCCTCGTGCATCATGATCAGGCGGTTGCCGTACTTGATGGCATCCTTCATGTTGTGGGTGATCATCATGGTGGTCAGGTGGTTCTCCTCCACAATCTTGGCCGAGAGGGTCAGCACCTTGAGCGCCGTCTTGGGGTCCAGAGCGGCGGTGTGCTCATCCAGCAGCAGGAGCTTGGGCTTGTTCATGGTAGCCATGAGCAGGGTCAGTGCCTGACGCTGACCGCCGGACAGCAGGCCCACGCGGGCGGTCAGGCGATCCTCCAAGCCCAGGTCCAGGCTCTTGAGCAGTTCACGGTAGCGCTCCCGTTCGGCCTTGGTGATGCCGATCCTCAGGCCGCGGCGCTTACCGCGCCGGGCGGCCAGGGCAAGGTTCTCCTCGATCTGCATGGTGGCGGCGGTGCCGGTCATGGGGTCCTGGAACACGCGGCCGATGTAGGCGGCGCGCTGGTGCTCCCCCAGTTTGGTCACGTCGGTGCCGTCAATGATGATCTTGCCGCTGTCCACAGGCCACACACCGGCCACAGCGTTCAGCATGGTGGATTTGCCCGCACCGTTGCCGCCGATGACAGTGACAAAATCGCCTTCGTTCAATTTCAGGTTCAGACCGTTCAGGGCCGTTTTCTCGTTGACGGTACCGGCGTTGAAGGTCTTGGAAACATTCTGGATCTCAAGCATTTTTTGCATCCTCCTTCTGTGCCTTCTTTGCCGCGGGCTTTGCGAAGTACTTGCTCTTCCAATAGGGCACGGCCAGGAACACGGCCACCACGGAGGCGCTCAACAGCTTGAGCAGGTTTGCGTCAAAGCCGAGGGTCAGCACCAGCTGGATAACGATGTAGTAGATGATGGCACCCAGCGAGACGGACACCAGCTTGAGGGCAAAGTTGTGGAAGATGCGGCTGAACAGGGCCTCGCCGATGATGACAGCGGCCAGACCGATGACGATGGCACCACGGCCCATGCTGACATCAGCAAAGCCCTGATACTGGCTCAGCAGTGCGCCGGACAGGGCCACCAGACCGTTGGAGACCGCCAGACCCAGCACCACATTGAAGCTGGTGTTGATGCCCTGGGCGCGGCTCATGGCGGGGTTGGAACCGGTGGCGCGGATGCCGCAGCCCAGCTCGGTGCCAAAGAACCAATACAGCACACCGATGACCACGGCGCTGACCAGAATGACCATGATGATGGGGTTGTGCAGGGCAAGCTCCTTGACCCAACGCAGGGAGATCAGCAGGTCGTACTTGTCCACGTTGATGGACTGGTTGGCCTTGCCCATGATCTTCAGGTTGATGGAGTAGAGGGCCAGCTGGGTCAGAATACCAGCCAGAATGGCCGGGATGCCCATAAAGGTGTGGAGCAGACCGGTGACAAGGCCGGTGGCCAGACCGGCCAGCAGGGCGATGAAAAGCGCTGCCCAGACGTTCATGCCGGAGAGCAGGCACATAACGCAGACCGCGCCGCCGGTGCCAAAGGAACCGTCCACGGTCAGGTCAGCCACATCCAGGATGCGGTAGGTCAGGTACACACCAATGGCCATGATGCCCCAGATGAGGCCCTGCGCACAGGCACCGGGCAAGGCACCGGGCAGGTTGGCAAGTCTTGCAAGAATATCCAAAACGTTTTCCTCCTGTAACTACACTTTTTTCTGATACGGGAAAGCGGAGAAGAACCAAAATTCGCTCTTCTCCGCTGATTTTATTGTAAAGTCTCTTCGTTACTGCAGCGTGAACCCAGCGCCCCTATCAGGGGAGTTTTCTGCAAAACAGACTGAGCGCTTGTTATTCCTCAATGGCCTCGTAACCCTCGGGAACGGTCATGCCCAGGTCATCGCAGATGGTCTTGTTGTACTTCTTGGTCACGTTGGTGTACTCAACGGGCATGGTGGAGATATCGGCCTCACCGGTCAGGACCTTGGCGGCCATCTCACCGGTGGTGTAGCCCAGATCGTAGTAGCTGATGGACAGGGTCGCCACGCCGCAGCCGGAGCAGATGCCCTCCTCACCGGCGAACACGGGCTTCTTGGCCGGGCGGCAGATGCCGTCGATGATGCCGGTGTTGGCGGCGCAGGTGTTGTCGGTGGGGACATACACTGCGTCGTTCTCGTCGGCAGCCTTCTGGCAGACAGAAGCCAGATCGTTGGAATCAGAGAAAGCGTACTGGGTGGCGGTAACGCCCTTGGCCTCAAGGTACTTCTGGACCTCGTCCACCTGATACTGGCTGTTTGCCTCGGCAGAGCAGTAGAGCAGGCCCACCTTGGTGGCCTCGGGCAGCCACTCGGTGATCATATCCGCCTGCTGATCCAGCGGAGCCAAATCAGAGGTGCCGGAGACGTTACCGCCCACGGTGCCATCGAAATCGGTCAGGCCCAGAGCAACACCGTACTCGGTGACGGAGGTGCCCAGAATGGGGATGCTGTCGGTGGCAGCCTGTGCGGCCTGCAGGGCGGGGGTAGCGTTTGCCATGATCAGGTCAACGCCTGCGGAAACAAAACCGTTGGCGATGGTGGCGCAGGTTGCGGAATCATTCTGAGCGTTCTGGAAGTCGAAGGTGACATTCTCGCCGAACTGTGCGGTCAGAGCATCCTCAAAGCCCTGGGTGGCAGCGTCCAGAGCGGCGTGCTCCACCAGCTGGCAGATGCCAACGGTATACTTCTGGCCGTCAGCCGCTGCGGAAGAAGCCGCAGCAGAGGAAGCGGTGGAAGAAGCAGCCGTGGAGCTGGAGGAACCGCCGCAGGCAGTCAGGGCAGCAGCTGCGCCGCAGACAGCGGCGGCAGACAGGAACGAACGACGAGAAATTTTACGCATGATATTACTCCCTCAATTCTACTTTCGCGGCAACAGGACACCGCATGAAAGTCAGTATTCAAGCGGCCTGTCGCATCGCGCTGCCGCTTTACACTCGTGAAGTATATCACACTTTCCGCTCTAAAACAACCGGGAAACAGCCCGAATTATCAATCAAAGTAATTTTATCTATCACTTTTTTCGATGGTTCTGTGCCGCATCTGCATCCCTTCGAGCTTTTTCAGCTCACCGTCCAGCCAGAGCAGATTTTCTTCCAGCTGGGGGCGGTACTCTTTTGCAAAGTCGTACCGGTAATACAGCGCCTGCCACAGCTTTTCCTGCATCCGCCGGGCAAACACCGGCTCAAACAGAGCCTCCAGCCGCTCCACGGTATCCTCCAGTTCCATGCACACCTGCGCCCAGCGCACATCGGTGGCCTCCCGGGCGGGCACATCGTAACGGGCCAGATAATCCCCCACCCTTGCCGCAATGACCTGCCCGCCGCACTGGGTGGGCTGCAAAAAGTAGGATACCTGCCCGTCCTTCGTGATCTCCTGCGCCAGCGGGTAAAGGGCGCAGACCAGCGGCTCGGCATCGTGGATGGCGCAGTGGTTCCCGGTGAGGAAGGGGCAGTTGCCGCGCTCCTCCTTCAGCGGGGCCAGCCGCAGCACCGGCAGACGGCTGACCCGCCCGATGCTTCCCCGGCAGAACGCCCGGGCCACGGTGCGGGGCGGCAGGCGCAGGCGGGCCGCAATGCGCCACAGGTCAAAGCCCGACAGCACGATATCCTCCCGCCCCCGGCAGCAGCCGCCGCAGCCCGCGCAGGCAAACGAAAACGCCTCGTCCCGGGCAAGCAGGGGCGCGGTGCGGGTAAAATCGGTGCGGCCGCAGAGATCGTCCTGTGAATCCTTGAGCATGATGGTTCTCCTGTTCTGTGAATGGTTTTGTTCCATTGTACCACAAAGCCGGGCACAGAAAAAGGGAGCGCATCCGCTCCCCTGTTCAGGACCCCCGGCTCACACGGCGGTAGACCGTTACGGCATCCTCGATGTGGTAGGGCGCGGTGCTGTGGTTTCCCCCTGCCCCGGCCGTGACCAGAATGTATTCCCTGCCCTTCACCTCGGCCAGACTGGCAAGGCAGAGCCCTGCCTCCCCGGTGTAACCGGTCTTACCGCCCAGGATTCGGCCACTGTGCAGCTCTGTGCCGTCCAGCTGGCTCAGCAGGGTGCTGTGCATCGTGAACCCCTGCGGGTGGCAGTTGGTGGCCGGAACAGTATACCGCTCCGTGGTAAACAGCTTGCGGAAGGTCTCGTTCTGCAGGGCTGTTTCTGTCAGCCGGGCCATATCCCGCACGGTGGAAACATGTTCTGGGTCGTGCAGGCCGGTGGGGTTGCAGAAATGTGTGCCAGTCATCCCCAGCTCTGCCGCTTTCTGGTTCATCCGGGCCGCAAAGGCTTCCTCGCTGCCGCTCACCTCCCGGGCCAGCGCTTCGCAGCACTCGGCCCCCGAGGGCAGCATGGCCCCGTACAGCAGATCCCGCACCGTGGCCGTTTCCCCGGGCTGAAACCCCGCCAGCGAGGCATTCTGGGCCTGCAGAGCCGGAAAGATCTCCTCGGGCAGGGTCACGGGCGTGTCGAGGTCCGGGTTTGCTTCTATGGCCAGCAACGCCGTCATCATCTTGGTCATGGAAGCCGGATAGATCGTGCTGTCGGCATCCTTTTCGGCCAGCACCTCTCCGCTGTCGGCCCGCAGTAAAATGGCATGGGGACTGTTCAGCCCATCCAGCGTGATCCGCCGGGGCCACAGCAGCAGAAGCAGGGTCGCCAGCACCAGCAGCCAGAACAGCCGCCGGAAGGCTCTGCGCCGGTGCTTCCGGCGGTGCGGTGAAGTTTTCATTCTCGTTCTCATCCTTTTTTGCAAAATCAAAAGCGCTTTCATCCCCTAATACGGGACGAGAGCGCCTTTTTCTGCAAAAAGTGGGGCCGCCCCACAAAAATTTGTGCAGCGGCCCCAAGCCAGTTTAATATTTTACCTTTTTACGTCATCTACAAGAACGTGTTCAGTGCTGTGCCTTATGGAACATGCTCTTGCGCTTACGCTCCAGCAGATAACCGGCAGCCAGCAGGACACCGCCTGCACGCACCAGAACATCTGCCATCCAGTTGGTGGTACCGGTCTGGATCAGCTTGCCGCTCTCCGGGCGGGCATCCTGTACCGGCGGGTTCACGGGGGTCTCCGGGGCGGGCGTGGTCTTAGCAACTGCCTGCTCCACGGCGGAAGTGGTGGGCCGTGCATCCTGCACTGCCGGGGTAGTCGGCGTAGTGGGAGCCGGAGGAGTCGGATCGGAATCCTCAGGCGTTTCCGGTTCCGGGTTTGTGGGGATCACAGGGTCGGTCACTTCCCGCAGAGCGCCGTAAATGGTCACGGTGTACTGTGCGGAGTCGGTGCCATCGATGGTTTCGCCGGTGACCTTCACGTTGGAATCCGGGCCAAAAGCATCCAGCACGCCCGCTGCTGCGGTGGTGTTGGGATTGTTCTGGCTCTCATAGCCCCAGACGATGGTATAGGTCTTGCCCTCATACTCGTACTCGGTGCCATAGACCATATCATAAGCGCTGGGAGCACCCTCTGCCTGTTTTTCGTAGTTGCCCCAGATGAGCTGGGTGTTGCCCTCTGCATCGGTGGTCTTGGTGAAGTTCAGGCTCTTACCGTTCACCACCATATCCCGCAGAATAACGACCTGATCGCCATTCTCAGCGGTCTGGTAGGCAGTGTCGAAATTGTATCCGGCCTGCTTCAGCTCTTCCAGTGCCTTGCCGATGATCTCCGGGTCATGGGAACCGTCCACATCCAGCATATAGTTCAGTGCGGCGGCGGGCACCCACACGGAGAGATACTGCTTCCCGGTCTCCTTGTTCAGGTCAGAGAGGTAGGTGTAGGTCTGACCTTTATAGGAAAGGGCATCAAAGTTTGCGTGGGTATCATCCTTGGTCAGCAGGAAGTTGGTCAGCTTGTCGCCCTGATCGTTCTCCGGCCACAGCGTGTTGTCGGCCTTGTAGTCATAGGTCAGCGTGCCGCCGGTAACGATGAGGTTCTGGCCCTTGTCACTCTTAGTACCCACAATAGAGTTTACATCCACATGGGACCCATTCCGAATGGTAGTGGTGGAGTCGCTGCCCAGAGAATAGATACCTTTGAGGAAATTGCCCTCAGTGATAAGAGTGCCGTTATCCATGGTAAGAGTTGCACCGTTACCGAGAACAATAGCGCTTGCGCCTTTTGTAGCCTGCGAAAGGTGCAACTTGCTATTTTGATCAACCAGAATACTGCTTGGATTCTTGCTTAGGTTAACACGCAGAGCATGAGCATAACCCTTCATTTGCAGATTATATTCGCTCTCTCCGGTAACATGCAGTTTGGTCGCACCACTCTGACCGCCAACAAACATCATACCAACACTGCCTATGGAGGTAACCTTGCTCTTGCCGCTGATTTCTACTTCATCAAAACCAGCGTAGATACCTGTGGGAGCTTCCAATTTGACCTCGCTCTTATTGGTAACGGTCAGTTTTCCCTTTCCGTTACTCTCGGGGCCGTAGATGGCAGTACCATTCTGAGCACTGACGCTTCCGGTGGAGTTGTCGAATGTGATGTTAGTGCCGCCACCGGGAGCAACGGAGATACCCATGCCATTGCCGCTGATATTCACCTCGGAATTATCGAAGGTGATGTCCCCGGCACCGCCCTCATAGTCGATGCCACGGCCATTGCTGTCGATGTTCAGCGTGCTGTCTTCTACGGTCAGGCTGGAACCGGTTCCGCCATAGATTGCAGAGCTCTGTGTTCCCTTGATCTCCAGTGTGCTGTCACCTGTTACCGTGATGTCACCGGTACTGTCAATACCATAACCATTGTTGCCGTAGACTAAACCTTCCTGATCATTATCGATCTTATAGGCACCGTTGCCCACCGTGTCAATGGTCAGGCTGGACTTGTCCTCTACGGTCAAATCGCCCCGCTGTACGATACCGCGTCCACCCTGCGTACTGGAACCTGCTTCTGTGTGCTTGATATCCACATCGGCATTGTCCGTCAAGGTCACATCAGAATCGTTAGAGATCACCATTCCGGTAGAAGTATGATCAATGTTCAGAGAGCCTTGGTCGCTGGTCTCGTCTCCTTTGATGGTCAGGGACGCACCCTCGCCACTGCTGTCATCACCTGCGTTTTCGCCGCCCACGCGGATGCCTTCCACATTGCGGTTGGGGCTGCTCGTGCCTTCTTTTTTCGCTTCTTCTGCTTCCCTGGCGGCACCCTCCAAGGCTTCCTTGCCATCAATGGTGTTTTCGCCCTTTAATGTAACGTCCACCGTGGAGTTATCCCGTGCAACAATACCTGCGGTGTTATCTTTTTCGGTCAGATTGATTTTGGTATTATCCAGCGTCAGGTCAACGTTGGTTTCCTTGTTATCATCTTTGTCATCCAGATTCACACCGATATCAATGCCGTTGCCGCCGGTGGTCAAGTTGGAATCCTTGACTGTCAGGTCAACATCTGCACCCTCGCCCACCTTGATGATGGTTTTATTTTCTTTGGCATTTGCATCAGCGGGCACTTCAGCCGGGGTGTTAGTCTGGGTACTGGTATCGCTGGTATCTACATTTACACCCTCAACCACGATGGTTGCACCCGTCACATCCTCTTTGACCGTGATGGTGTTTGTGGTTGTGGTCTCAGACGTGGAACTGTTCTCTGCGTTGTTGCCAGAAGCATCGGTGGATTGTGTGGCATTATCCGTAGGTGTGGATACCTCTGTGCCATTGTTGGAGTTTTCGGAGTTATCAGTGGTTGGCGGGACTTCTCCCGTTGGTGCGTTGCCATCCTTGATGTTGATCACACCCTTATCCGGTGTATCCTCATTGACGTAGGTACGGTGTTCCTCACTGCCGTCCTCACCCTGATAACTGTACGCACCACGATTCTCATCCTGGTCAACAGTTACACTGCCATCGCCCAGATAATACGTCACCGCAGAAGCACTGGGGCCAACCGTGCTCACTGCAACCGCAGTGGCCAGCGACATTGCTGCCAACTTGAATTTCTTGTTTGTCATTTTTCTTCTGCTCCTTTCCAGTTCATGCTCACATGATCGAAAAGTGGTGGTCAAACAGCAGGCCAATCCTTTGTCAACTGTTTTTTGCATGGGAACGCGTTTCTCCCAAAAGCGTTTCCAGCCTTATGATAGCACACCGTACGAAAAAATCAGGCAGAAATAGAAACCTTTGGTAATTTCTTTGCTAGTGAAAGAAAATGCCGCACAAAAACAACAAATCCCTGAAGAATTTCTTCCTCAGGGGTTTCATTTAAGTCGGCGACTACCTATTTTCACGCGCCGTTTCCAGCGAACTATCTTGGGCACGAGTGAGCTTAACTTCTGTGTTCGGAATGGGAACAGGTGGAACCTCACCGTCATCGTCACCGACCAATATGACTGGTTCAGTATAACATTTCTGTTCTACTTTGTCCAGTGTTTTTAGAAGGACGTGCCTTCAAAACTGAATAATCACTGCTAACATTTTTTCGTT
>ENA-ORIJ01001238-ORIJ01001238.1-human-gut-metagenome-genome-assembly--contig:-NODE-1238-length-10321-cov-18.2913_pt1 | contig 10321 bp, 10 predicted proteins | sample MGYA00243030_ERZ508746 | MGnify/ENA primary metagenome ERZ508746 (study PRJEB26277, sample SAMN04329826) | human gut metagenome | biome: human-associated habitat | host: Homo sapiens | place: USA... | reverse complement strand
ATCATAATTAGCACAGACTAACCAAAATGGGAGGTGAACCTCATCCTATGACGCATGGAAGTCACTATCTTGGTAAGCTATACAACGACCTGATAGCCAATTCGCCCCAAACAATTTCAATAGATATTCCGTCTGATATGGGGAAAGGACGAATTGCACAAACCCAAATCAAGCACGGCATCATCTTTTCGGATTGGCAAATGTGTTACCAGTCGGATATGAATGTACAGGGAACCGCCAGTAAAGATTATATGCAGATTATCTTCTGCCTGAATGATGCAATCTCTTGGGGCATCATGGATGAAAAGCGTTCCATTACGATTCAAAAAAATGAATCCTGCATCTATGCGGGACATGGTGGAACCGAATATGCCTGCTATAAAAAGGATAGCAATTTTTCATTTAAGAGTATAAAAATTCCGATTGCCTATTTCTCGCAGCTGCTCACAGATTATTTTGATGGGCAGGAAGCAACGGCTTACGAAAAGAAACTTCTTGATGGCATTTCAAAAGTTCCTGTGACCCCCATCATGGAACAAATTCTAGCGGAAACAAGCCAATTTACACAATACCGTGGAGGATTGGGTTACTTATATCTTGACGGAAAACTTCTGGAGCTATTGTCTATTTATTTAGGCGAAGTCCTTGAATTGGATATTCTAATGGGAAAAAATGTTTCCATGTCCAGAACGGAACGGACTGCCATTATGGAAGCTAAACGGATTATAGACAGTCAGCTTGCGTTTGCCCCATCCTGTGAAGAACTTTCCCATCTGGTGCATTTAAGCACAACAAAATTGACACGCGGTTTTTCATCATTTTATGGTATGCCTATTCATCAATACATAATTGAACAGCGTTTGACACAGGCAGCACAGCTGCTATTGGAGGGGGACCGAAATGTAAGCGAGATTGCAGCAATCGTTGGCTACGGAAAGCCCAGCAATCTTGCCGCCGCTTTCAAAAAGCGATATGGTGTGGCACCAAAGAACTACCGTGAAAGCCGATTTGATACCCATAAAAAGTAGCTTCTGACTGTTTTTGGGTCAAAACGGGTAGGTTTTGGGTTGGATTTGATAATCTAAATTGGTACAATTTGCGATGTGGTTAGTTTCAAATAACCACATCGCATTTTTTATTTTCCGATAAAAGCGAGGAGGCATAAAAATGAAACAAAAGTTGAATGCGAAAGACTTTATTCTCATTGGCATCCTGACAGCGCTCATGTGGATTATCTGCATGATTATCAGCACTATTATGAGCGTGGCTGGCCCAGTGACCAACGTGTTTTATCCGTCCGTTGTGGCTATTCCGAATGGCATCGTTATGATGCTTCTGCTGGCCAAAGTTCCGAAGAAAGGCGTGTTTACCATTTGTGCCGCAATTCAGGCTATCCTGTTCCTGCTGGTAGGTGCTTTCTGGTTCATTCCCATCGGCTTGGTAATTGGCGGTGTCATCTGCGATTTTCTGATCATGGGCCGAAATGAAATCACAATGAAGTCCATGATGGCGGCCTATGCGCTGTTCAGTGCTATTTTTGCTTTTAGTGCTATCTGCCCCATCAAATTTCTTCAAAGTGCGTTTGTTGGCGCAATGGAGAAAAACAATATTGCCCCGGAGTACATTCAGGGAATGCTCAATATCACTTCTGTTCCCATGCTGGTAGTCATTGTTGCTGCTGGACTGGTGGGCGGCCTGATTGGCGGATTTATCGGCCAGAAAGCATTGAAAAAGCATTTCATCAAGGCTGGACTCGTTTCTGTAAAATAACAAGAACAGCCCCCTGAAAATCCATCATACAAACGCAGGCAAACGGGCTGCCTGATTTCAGAGCGCGGGGCTGGAAGTAGTCCCGCGCTCTGCTGTTGATAAGGAGGCATCAGAATGGATGAAACACAAATCAAACAAATTATTGAGCGACAGCCCCTTCATGGAACTGCGCTTCTGGACCCGCGCTGCAAAATTCTTCTCTTAGTCTGTATCGGTTTTGTCAGTTATTTTCTGGCCGGAGAAGTGGTCAGCCTTGCGCTCATGCTGGTTTATGGGCTGTTCATTGCCTTAGGTAATGGCGGAAAATGGGCCGCAAAAATGATAATAACTTATATCGTTGTGGCTTATCTTAATGCCTTGCTCCGCTATGTGCAAGTTCCAGTTTTGAGCGTGATTATGAGCGTATTTGGCGTGACCGTTCTGAAACTGATTCCCATTGTAATGATGGGGCTCTGGATATTGCGGACCACTTATATGGATGACTTGATGGTAGCCCTCCAAAGAATGCGGCTGCCGCAGGCAGTTACGATTCCGCTTGTGGTCATGTTCCGTTATATTCCTACCCTACGGATTGAATATCGGCAAATCCGAAGCACAATGGATATTCGCGGTATCAGCGATACAGTGTGGAAGCGGGTATGTCACCCATTAGCAACCATAGAGTACATTTTGATACCGTTGCTGATGCGCTGCTTGAAAGTTACCGATGAACTGGCGGCCTCCGGCACAACGCGTGGTCTGGAATTGGAATGTAAGCGGTATGCACTGCGCCCGATTCGTTTTGCATGGCCGGAAATTGTGGTATCACTGCTTGGTATCCTCTTTTTGGTCGGACTGCTTTTTATTGACCAGACCCAAATCGGCAAAATCATTTTGTGGAGGGTATGACGATGATCTCATTCCAGAATTTCAGCTTTCGTTATGAAGAAAGCAAAAATTTTACCCTCCGCGGCATTGACATGACTGTACGGACCGGCGAGTTTATTCTTCTGACCGGGCGAAGTGGCTGCGGCAAGACAACGTTGATTCGTTCCCTCAATGGACTTATTCCACATTTTTACCCCGGTGAAATTAAAGGCGATCTGCTTATGGATGGACATTCGCTTTTGGAAATGAAGCCCTCCGAACTGGCCGGACAGGTAGGAACTGTCTTTCAAGACCCACGCTCACAGTTTTTTATGACCGATACCACACGAGAATTGGCGTTCGGCTGTGAAAATCTCGGACTGGCCCGTGAGGAAACCATTGACCGGATTGCACGAGCAGTCAAAGAATTGGAGTTGGTCGAATACCTGAATCGAAGTATTTTTGCGTTATCCAGCGGAGAAAAACAGCAGATTGCGATTGGCTCTGTTTATGCGCTTGCCCCAAAGGTCTACATCTTTGATGAACCATCGGCCAATCTGGACTATGCCGCCACCAAACGGCTTGCTGAAATCATGGAAAAGCTCAAGAGTGCCGGCTATACCATTTTTGTAGTAGAACACCGCTTTTACTATCTGCGAGATTTGATTGACAGAGCTTTTCTGATACAGAATGGAAAAATTGAGCATGAGTTCACAAGGGAACAGTTTTGCTCTTTGCCCGAAGAAACACGAATTTCTTATGGTCTGCGGACCGCATACCCGGAACGTGATGCAGAGCATTATCAGGAAAAGTCGCATTCTCAAAATACAACGCACTTACTAGAAGTCCACGATTTAGGCTTTGCCTACAAGAAAGGACCGGATGTATTCCGAAATGTCAGCTTTGAAGCTCATTCAGGGGACGTGATAGGCATTTTAGGCCATAATGGTGCCGGAAAAACAACGCTCCTGTCTATTCTGACTGGCCTGTTGAAACAGCGGCATGGAGAAGTTCGTCTTGATGGAAAAAAGCTCACACCCCGGCAGCGGCGGTCACTTTCCTATCTTGTTATGCAGGATACAGACTATCAACTCTTTGCCAGCAGCGTGGAAGAAGAGCTTTCCCTTGGAATGCAGGAAGATTGCAAAGAAAAAATAGATGCAGTATTGAACGCATTGGAACTGTCGGACTATCGGGAAAGACATCCAGCGTCGCTTTCAGGCGGTCAAAAACAACGGGTTACCATTGGAGTGGCAATCGTAAAGGACAGCCCCGTAATCTACTTCGACGAGCCCACCAGCGGCTTGGATTATGATTCTATGGTGCGTGTCAGCAAGCTGATTGAACAACTTTCCGATTCCGGGGTAATCGTGTTCGTGGTTTCTCATGATTTTGAATTTATTGTCCGTACCTGCACAGAGGTTGTGCAGCTGGATGATGATGGAACAATTCAAAATCAGCAGTTATCACCAACGGTTTTGAAATCTCTTTCTGAAAAATATTTCACATGATAGGAGGTTGGACTTATGTTCCAAAAAGTATTTGAATATGCCGGACCTCATAAAAAAGGCCTCTATGCTGCAACAGCCATCGTGCTGGTCAGTGTTCTGCTGGGTGTTTTTCCCTTTGTGCTGGCATATCAGGTAATTGCACCGCTGGTCATGGGGGAGGCAATCACTGCTTCCTTTATCATCCAGCATGTCATACTGGTCTTGGTATGTCTGGTGCTGCAAGCTCTTTTCTATGGCTGGGGCCTGAATCTCTCTCATAAAGCAGCTTATGACACGCTGCTCCGCCTGCGGACGGCTCTGCAAAAACGGTTTGAAAAACTGCCGCTGGGTGTTATTCAGGACAAAGGCACTGGCACCGTGAAAAAGCTGTTCGTGGACGATGTAGACAGTCTGGAAGTTCTGCTGGCACACTCTATGCCGGAGGGCATCGCCAACCTGATGGTTCCCATTGCAGTTTATGTGGCAATGTTCTTTGTAGACTGGAAGCTGGCACTGTTATCTTTGGCATCCATTCCGCTTAGCTTAGTTGCCATGATGACGATGTATTCCGTTGGTATGAAGAAAATGGGACCTTACTATATGGCCGGGCAAAAGATGAACAATACCATTATTGAGTACATCAACGGTATGGAAGTCGTCAAGGTTTTCAATAAAGACGCAGATTCTTACGAACGGTTCCGCAAAGATATATCAGATTATCGGAACTATACACTGGCATGGTATAGGGCGGCATGGCCGTGGATGGCGATTTACAGCAGCCTGCTTCCTTGTACCATCATCCTAACCCTGCCTGTGGGTGCATGGTTTGTCCTCTGCGGCTGGTCGGCTCTGCCCAATTTGATTTTGGTGCTGTGTCTTTCTTTGAGTATCGGTATGCCGCTGCTGAAATCTCTTGGCTTTCTGCCAACCATGCCCCAGCTCAACTATAAAATCTCCGCATTGGAGCAGGTGTTGGATGCGCCGGAACTTCAGCAGACGAATGATAGATTCCATGGAATAGATGACACCATTACTTACGACCATGTTTCTTTCGCTTACCAGACAACACAGCCCAGCCCGGATGGAAAGCCCGCGGTGGTTGAGGATGAAGTTCTCCATGATATTTCCTTTACGGCAAAGGCTGGACAAAAAACTGCTCTTGTCGGTGAATCTGGCTCAGGCAAGAGTACCTTGGCAAAACTGCTGATTCACTATTATGACCCGCAAAAGGGCAGCATTTCCATCGGCGGACAGAAACTTTGCGATATGAGCCTTGAAGCATTGAACAGTCGTATCTCCTATGTGGCGCAGGATCAGTATTTGTTTAATACTTCTCTGCTGGAAAACATCCGGCTCGGTCGGTTGACTGCAACGGATGAAGAAGTAATAGAGGCCGCAAAGAAAGCTCAGTGCATGGAGTTCATTGAAAAACTTCCGCAGGGCATTCACTCCATGGCAGGCGATGCCGGAAAAATGCTCTCCGGCGGTCAGCGTCAGCGTATTTCTCTGGCGCGAGCAATCTTAAAGGATGCCCCCATTGTGGTTCTTGATGAAGCAACAGCCTATGCTGACCCCGAAAATGAAGAAAAGATGGAAGCAGCCATTGCAGAACTTGTAAAAGGCAAGACCCTCGTGGTGATTGCTCACAAACTGCCCGCCATTATGAATGCCGATCAAATTTGTGTCATCGACCACGGAAAATTGGTAGCAGCGGGTAAGCATCAGGATTTGATTCGCTCCTGCCCTGAATATCAGAAATTGTGGAAAGCCGCACAGGACAGTGCCGAATGGAAAGTACACACTGCAAAGGAGGGAGCCTAAATGTTTGCGATGTTTTCAAGAATTTTGAAACTCTCCGGCCGTTATAAAGGCCGTATTCAAGGTGCATTCGTTTGTGCGTTTTTGGAATCAATTTTGTCAAAAATGCCAATCGTTCTTGCCTTTGTAGTTTTAAGCCGCTTTGCAGCTAACACACTGACCAGCCAGACTTGCCTTTATATCGGCCTTGGACTTGCCGCAGCAGTGTTGGTGCAAATGCTTGTTCATTACCTCAGCGACAGCCTGCAAAGTGCCGCAGGATATTTGATGTTTGCGGATAAACGCATGGAACTGGGCAGCCATCTGCGGAAACTTCCGATGGGCTATTTTACTTCCGGCAACATTGGCAAAATCAGCTCTGTTCTTAGCACGGATATGGTATTCATTGAAGAAGTCGCTATGAGTACGCTGGGCAACATGATGGGCTATCTGCTGTCCTCCTTGATTCTGCTGGTATTCATGTTTTATTTGAACGTACAGCTTGGTTTGATTGCTGCCGCCGTCACGGTTCTGGCATGGCTGGTGTCAAAAGGAATGAACAAGGTTTCCCTGCGGGAAGCCGCAGAGCGGCAGGAGCAGAGCGAACGGCTGACCGATGCGGTGCTATCCTTTGTGGAGGGCATTGGCGTCATCAAGAGCTACAACCTGCTGGGCGAAAAATCAGAAGAACTGACTGACAATTTCCAGCGTTCCAGAAACACCTCCCTTGCTTTTGAGCAGAAAATGACACCATGGACAATGAGTCTGAATATCCTTTACGGCATTGGTATTGCGGCGATTTTCGGCTTGTCGATTGTATTGGAACAGCGCGGCGCACTTCCGCTGGCCTATGTGCTTGGTGTTCTGCTGTTTGTGTTTGACCTCTTTGGACCGCTGAAAGCTCTTTATGGGGAAGCATCTCGCCTTACCGTTATGAATGCAGCTCTTGACCGCATTGAAGCAGTCCTAAATGAGCCTGAACTTCCCGACACGGGCAAGCAGCATCTTCCTGCACAGGCACAGCCGGGACAGCCAGAAGTTCAGTTTAACGATGTTGTATTTGCTTATCAGGACAAAGAAGTTCTGCATCATATCAGCTTTGCCATGAAGAAAGATTCTATGACTGCTTTAGTCGGACCTTCTGGCAGCGGAAAGTCTACTATTGCCAATTTGCTGGCTCGGCTTTGGGATGTAAAATCTGGCAGCATAATAATAAGAGGTATGGACATTCGGAACATGCCTTTGGCAGAGCTGATGGAGCAGATCAGCATGGTATTCCAGCGAGTGTACTTATTCCAAGATACCATTTACAACAATATCAGCATAGGCAAACCGGACGCCACAGAGGAAGAAGTCTATGCAGCTGCTAAGAAGGCCCGATGCTATGATTTCATCATGGCGTTGCCTGATGGATTCCAGACCGTAGTTGGTGAAGGCGGTGCTACACTCTCCGGCGGTGAAAAGCAGCGCATCTCGATTGCACGCTGCATCTTGAAAGATGCCCCTATCATCATTTTGGATGAAGCTACCGCAAGCGTAGATACTGATAACGAAAGCTATATTCAGGAGGCCATCTCGGAACTGGTAAAGGGCAAGACACTTCTCGTAATCGCCCACCGTCTGAATACCATCCAGAACGCCGATCAGATTTTGGTCATTGACAACGGCCAGATTGCACAGCAGGGCACTCACGAAGAACTTTTGAAGCAGCCCGGCATTTATCAGGAGTTTGTCAACATCCGAAAGAATGCGGCTGGATGGAGCCTTGCTTAACAAAATTCAGCGTATGCGATGCGGAGGTTCCATTGTGCGTATATCATAATCCGTCCGCATAGAAACAAATAGGTAAAAAATAACGCGGCCGGGATTGATATATCCGACCGCGTTATTCGTCTTTTTGAAATGCTTCCGCCTGTTTGCAAAGCGCAATATATTTTTCAATTTCCGCCTCACTTTTCCCGGCAAAGAAGTCTACAACTGTTTTTGAAACCGTCTGATTTACCATGTCTGGAAAAATGGCAGCATCCACGCTGATATTTAACTCTTTGGCGACAAGAGCCACCGTTTCAAATTTGGGGTTACTCTGGCAGGTTTCCAAATCTATGATTGTACGGGCGTTCATATTGAGCCGTTCAGCCAATTTTCTCTGTGTCAAATGCTGCCGCTTACGTTCTGACCGCACTTTCCATGCAAACAAGTCAAGAGGATTGTTCACTATACATCACCTCTACCTCATTGTAGGGTGTGCTATCGCTCATATAAATAACCATACAACTCACATTGTGTGAGTTATAGCTCATAATTTGAAGCAAAGAGCTATATGGATAAGAGTATCAAAATAAAGGAGCGCAAAATAAAATGGGGCTTACCGCCCACTCGAAAAGCCCTAACACCAATTAAAAAAATATTCAAATAACGTAGGGGCGAGCCATACTCATAGAAGTGAGTTGTGGCTCGCTTTTTATATACTTCAATTCACATCCGATAAAGCCCCGCATTTTGACAACCTACGATTGGGTATCGGATGCCGTTCTCCGCCTCGTTTTGCTCCGGCCTATAAACCCGAACAGAACGAAAGGAACAATTCTATGAACGGCAGGAAAAATTTTCATACCAATCTTAAAAATCAGCCAAATGAACCCGTTGGTGAACGAGTAGTGAGCGAAAGGGGAAGAAAAGAGCTGCCTCCCAGCACGAGGGGAGGTGAAAACTTGAAACCAAACCGCTACTACGAACACAAGCAGCACGCCTTTGACAGCTACTGCAAAAAGGTGTTGAAATGCGAGGCATGTAACGGCTATCGGCAGATCAGCCGTCATCAAAAACGTTTTGCATCTTTGGAAGAACTGTCCGAGGCAGATGTGGCCCAGCTTGCAGTTTACGATCGTTACTCATGGGAGTATACGGCTTTTCCCGTGGGAAATGCTGTTGTGCTAATCGAGAACGACCGATTGGCCACAGCACTTCTACGGCTGTCACCAAAAGACCGGGAAATTTTTATGATGCACTGGTTTCTATGGATGACAGACGAACAGATAGCAAAGTGCATGGGCATGGCCAGAAGAACGGTCAATACTCGCAGGTATAAAGCCTATCGGCTGCTGAAAAAGCTGATGGGAGGTGAAGCGGATGACTAAATCTGCGCACACACGGGCATCGCTGCTTCCTTACCCGATAATCGCTGCCGCTGTTGCAGGAGACGCCGAAGCAGTGAGCCGGGTAGTCCGGCATTATTCTAGCTACATTGCTGCACTGTCAACTCGGACGAGCTATGGCTCTGACGGCTATCCTCGTCTGCAAGTTGATGAAGAACTGCGCAATCGTCTGGAAGCAAAACTGATAATTGCTATCCTTGATTTTGACTTGACCTGATTCAACGTAGGCATCGTGTGCTGTTCCCCTTTCCATACGGTGCCTTTTCTAGTTCTTTGACAAAGAAAGCCCGCAGGACAATGGCGGTGCATCATAGGGCAAACGGATACGTTGCTGTCTGTATCGAGCCGGACGGCGGGTGCGCCACGATGCTTTTCTCTGAAAAGCGGAGCGATCTCCACCCCGCCGCAATGCAAGCGCGGCTGCTTGCGGGCCATGACATACAGACAGGCTGATACTCCCTTACCGTCAAAGTCCGAGCGTTCAGAGCGTCGCAGGCAATGAGTAGGGCTGCATGAGGAATGCAGGGGTGAGATTCCCGTGGGCTGCTGCCAGCAGCCGTCCGTTGGCTCATTTTTTGATTTTTAAGAAAGGGGATTTTTACGATGCAAGCGAAAAAGACAAACCCTGAAAAAACAAAAAATCCAGAGATTCTTACTCTGGATTCGACTTATCGTATTGGCAATCGCTCCTTTATCGTTGAGCCGGTGTTCAAAGAAGAAAGTTCCCAGACCTTAGGAGAAGTTCTTCTCCGGCTGATGAAATCCGAAAGCGAAAAATTATAATGACCTTTCGGGAGGCAGCGGACAGAGAAAGCGGATTGTGTTATAATATAGGTGTACAAGTGAATTTGCTATTCGACTGTCCCAAGAAAGGAGCGAGTATGAAACAGTCGAGTAACAAGAAATCCCGTGAAGCAACCGCTTTTCTCTATGAGCGTCTTTCCCGTGATGATAATTTGGAGGGCGAGAGTTACAGCATCGGCAACCAAAAGAAACTGCTCACCAAAGTTGCAAAGGAAAAAGGCTATACCAATCTGGTTCACTTTCTGGATGATGGCATTTCCGGCGTGACCATGAACCGTCCCGGTTTCGTTGAAATGATGCAGCAGCTTGAACAAGGAAAAGCCGCCGCTGTGTTCGTCAAAGACCTTTCCCGTCTGGGCCGAAACTATATTGAGGTCGGACGGCTGACAGAAGAATTTTTCCCGGACCATGACATCCGACTTGTTGCCGTTTCGGACAACATCGACACGGCCGAGGGAG
>ENA-ORIJ01001228-ORIJ01001228.1-human-gut-metagenome-genome-assembly--contig:-NODE-1228-length-10397-cov-6.26629_pt1 | contig 10397 bp, 8 predicted proteins | sample MGYA00243030_ERZ508746 | MGnify/ENA primary metagenome ERZ508746 (study PRJEB26277, sample SAMN04329826) | human gut metagenome | biome: human-associated habitat | host: Homo sapiens | place: USA... | reverse complement strand
GGTTGATTTTGATTTTCTTCAAGGTGTAGCTCGTTTCTCTGCGGCATTCTGTGCAGAAGTCCTTTCGTTCGCGCATAGTGTCCTCTCCTTCTTTTGTGCTCATTTATCTGAAGTAGTAAGTCAGCGGATGGCGTTGCTCGTGGAATGAGATCACGATGACGAATTCGTTGTCCAGTTTGTTGAACTTGATGTAAAGCGGAACCAGCTTTTCCGCTGTTCCGTATCGTTCGATCAACAGAACTTCTTTTCCAAAGATATAGAGCGTCTCATGCTCATAGCCAACGTGCTCATTCGGAACTGCGTCTGAGAAGTCCATTGCGTTCAAATCCAAAATGATGTTCTCTGCATCTTCTTCGGTAAGCGAATATGTCTGAAACAGTTTACGGTTATCCGGGCGTTTAACGTTCATATCCAACCGGTAGCGGCGTGCTTTTACCGCGCACTTCACGGCCTCAAGATAGTTTTCAACATCGGACACGCTCAGGTTCATTCGGTTCACTCCTTTTGAACATGATGGTATTTTTGTATTCTTCTATCATCATTATACTTGTGTGATCGGATTTTGTCAATATGCCATCACGCAGTAAAATTCGCTGACGCTCTGCCTGGCGCAGAGTCCACCAGCGAATCGCTCTTTCTTCAAATCCCCTAGACACAAAAAACGGCACCCGCTTTTCAGCGAGTGCCGATTTTGTTACCCTATAGTGCGCTTTGATTTTTGGCGTAAGTGGCGTAAGTTTGGCGTAAATCCGCTTTTGCGCGCTCCAAAAATCAAGGATTCATGCGGTTTTTAGGCAGTTATTAGTACATGCCGCCCATGCCGCCCATGTCACCACCGGCTGCGGGAGCAGCGGGGGGTTCGGGCAGGTCAGCGACCAGGCTCTCGGTGGTCAGCACCATCTCAGCGACGGAAGCTGCGTTCTCCAGAGCGGAACGGGTGACCTTGGTCGGGTCCACGATGCCTGCAGCGATCATATCCTCGACAAAGACCTCGTTCTGGGCATCGAAGCCGTAGTTGGGCTTGTTGGCAGAGACGATCTTGTCGATGATGACGCTGCCCTCCAGACCGGCGTTCTTGGCGATCTGGCGCAGAGGAGCCTCCAGAGCCTTCAACACGATCTTGGCACCGGTGCGCTCGTCGCCCTCCAGCGTATCGCACAGGGCGCGCACAGCGGGGATGGCATTGATGGGAGCGGTACCGCCGCCGGCCACAACACCTTCCTGCACAGCTGCCTTGGTAGCGTTCAGTGCATCCTCAATGCGCAGCTTCTTGTCCTTCATCTCGACTTCGGTAGCAGCACCGACCTTGATGACAGCCACACCGCCGGCCAGCTTAGCCAGACGCTCCTGCAGCTTCTCGCGGTCAAAGTCGCTGGTAGCGGCCTCGATCTGGCTGCGAATCTGGGCAATGCGAGCTGCAATGGCGTCCTTGTCGCCTGCGCCGCCCACGATGGTGGTGTTCTCCTTGGTCACCTTCACCTGACGGGCATGACCCAGCATCTGGACGGTTGCGTCCTTCAGCTCGTAGCCCAGATCAGAGGAGATCACGGTGCCGCCGGTCAGGGTAGCGATATCCTGCAGCATCTCCTTGCGGCGGTCGCCGAAGCCGGGAGCCTTAACAGCCACGACATTCAGGGTGCCGCGCAGACGGTTGACAATCAGGGTGGACAGCGCCTCGCCCTCGATATCCTCAGCCACGATCAGCAGCTTCATGCCGTTCTGCATCACCTGCTCCAGCAGGGGAACCAGATCCTGAATGACGCTGATCTTCTTATCGGTGATCAGGATAGCAGCGTTGTCCAGATCGGCCACCATCTTGTCGGTATCGGTGACCATATAGGGAGTCAGATAGCCGCGGTCAAACTGCATACCTTCCACGATCTCGTTGTAGGTCTCTGCGGTGGTCTTGTTCTCCTCGATGGTGATAACGCCGTCAGAGGTGACCTTCTCCATAGCCTCGGCAATCAGACGGCCGATCTCGGGGTCGCCGGCAGAGATGGTGCCGACGCGGGCGATATCGTTGCTGTCCTTCACCTTCTGGCTGTGTGCCTTGATGGTCTCCACAGCGGTGGTAACGGCCTTGCTCATGCCGCGGCGGATATCCATGGGATTTGCGCCGGCGGTAACGTTCTTCATGCCCTCGTTGACCATGGCCTGTGCCAGCACGGTAGCAGTGGTGGTGCCATCGCCTGCGGCATCGTTGGTCTTGGTTGCGACTTCACGCACCAACTGTGCGCCCATGTTCTCGAACTCATCCTTCAGCTCGATCTCTTTTGCAATGGTCACGCCATCGTTGGTGATGACCGGTGCGCCGAACTTTTTGCCCAGCACCACGTTGCGGCCCTTGGGGCCGAGGGTAATCTTAACGGTGTTAGCCAGGGTATCAATACCGGCACACAGTGCCTTGCGGGCGTCCTCGCCCTGCTTGATCTGCTTTGCCATAATACATCGCTCCTTTATAATACAAGCTCAATTGAAAAGGGAAAATTCAGTTTCAGTCTTCCACAACAGCCAGAATATCACTCTGACGCACGATGGTGCACTCTTCGCCGTCCACCTTGACCTCAGTGCCAGAGTACTTGCTGGTGAGGACCTTGTCGCCGACCTTGACGGTCATCTTGACTTCCTTGCCGTCCACGACACCGCCGGGGCCAACTGCGATGACCTGTGCGACCTGCGGCTTCTCTTTTGCGCTGCCGGTCAGGATCAGGCCGCCCTTGGTGGTCTCCTCAACTTCAACAGTCTTGATGACAACACGGTCTGCAAGAGGAATGATTTTCATAATTCTTGCCCTCCAATTATATTGAATTTATTTGAAACTTTGTTGTGTCCTGCGGGGGCTTCGTGTGTGCTCCGCAGCGGTTTAGCACTCCTTTTCTCTGAGTGCTAATTGTATTGTACTCATCTTGCTCTGAAAAATCAAGGGGTTTTGCAATTTTTCTTTGTTAAGAATTTATGACGCCCAAAAATCGCACCCTACTACGCAAAAAAGCGGTGTGTCCTTGACAGGACGCGCCGTCTTTTTTATACTTATAGCGCATTACAAAAACACAGCTGACGCGCTTTGCGGCAGAACGGAGGATACTTTGACAGACAAAAAGCTGATCTCATCTTTGCAGGGGCTGCGGGCAGTCGCATTTCTGAGCGTAGTCCTCTCCCATTGCGGGGCACCATGGCTGGGGCCGTGGGCGATCACGGTATTCGTGGCGCTGTCCGGTTTTCTGATGACCTGCAACTATTACGACCGCCCGCGCACAGCACCGGGACTGCGGTCCGCCATAGCCTTTTCTCTGCAAAAAATACGCAAGCTGTACCCGCTGCACCTTATAATGATGGCTGCCGCGTTGTTATTTGTGCTGAAGTGGCTTCTGGCGCAGCCCTCTGCCTGCGGGGTGCTCTCCTGTGCGGCGCAGCTTGTGGTGAGCATTTTCCTGCTGCAAACATGGATCCCCTCCAGCCGTTTCTGGTTCTGCCTGAACGGAGTGGCGTGGTATCTTTCGGTACAGGCTTTTCTGTATGCCATCTTTCCCCCGCTGCTCGTCGTGCTGAAAAAGGCCGATGCCCGCAGGCTGCGTTGCATTGCCGCCGTAATCTTCTGCGTGCAGTGTCTTTTCTCCCTTGCGGTCTGGAAAGCCGGGCTCAGCGGAACGGCCGCCTTTTACCTGACCTATCTGTGCCCTGTGTTCCGGGCGGGAGATTTTACCATCAGCTGCTGCATGGGCTGCCTTTACCACAGCCGCAAACAGGAGAGCGGCCTGCCGGGCGGTGCTTTCTCCCTGCTGGAGCTTGCCGCTGTGCTGCTTGCGGGCGGCTGCCTGTTTATCGCCGCCAAGCAGGTGGGGGTTCTGGGCGCGGTGGCCTTCCGGTACAACGTGCTGTTCACACCCTCTGCGGTGCTGCTGGTCTGGCTGCTTGCCGTGGGCAAGGGAATCATTTCCCGGCTGCTTTCCGCAAAGCCGTTTTTGTGGATGGCCGGGCTGTCCCCTTACGGTTTTCTGATCCATCAGGTGCTGATCCGGTATATGGAGTGGACTGCGGACAAGTTCAGCCTTACGGTACATCCTGTGGTCTGGACCCTGACCGTATATCTGCTCACGCTCTGCCTGAGCAGCTTTTACAAGGCGCTGGAGCACAGGGTACGGCAGCGCCTTGCAAAACAATAAGCAAAACACAAGGCCGCTGCACGGAACAATGTGCAGCGGCCTTGTTTGGATCTGATGATTTATTTTTTACTTCACGCCCGCCTTTTTGGTGGTAAAGCGCTGGTAGGCGGGCAGCGGCAGCAGCACGCGGCCTGCCAGCGGCTGCACCTGTACCGACACCTGCTTGCAAGGGGCGCACTCACCGTCCACGGTGGCAATGATGGGCCCACGGCCATCTGCTGCCCGCAGACTGACCGATTTTGCGCGGCGATAAATAAAGTAGGGCTTTGCAGCCTCGGTCAGTTGGCCGTTTTGAAAGTGCTGGCCGTTTTTGTACAGCATCAGCAGCTTTGCAATGACCCGGCGGCTGACCTTGCGCACGATGAACACATCCAGCCAGCCGTCATCCGGCTGTGCCTCCGGCCCGGCCATAAAACCGCCGCCGTAGGCGCGGCCGTTGCACACTGCGCACATCAGACAGTCCACGGTCAGCACCTCGCCGTCAATGACGTACTCCACCCTGCGGCCGATATGCCCGCACAGCTGCTGAACAATAGACAGCGCATAGGCTGCCTCGCCGCCGCACAGCGGGATGCGCCGGAACTTGGGGATGCCGTAGGCCACCTGTGCGTCCAGACCGGCGGCACAGATGGTGGCAGAAAGCCCCAGACTGGTGCGCATCAGGTCGATGGGCACTGTCCCGCCGGCCAACTGGGCGTCCAGATCCAGAAACTCCTCCTTTGTACCGTAGGTGCGCAGAAAGTCGTTGCCGCTGCCATAGGGCAGGCAGCCCACGGCGGTCTTATCAAAGCCGTGGGCACCGGTAAGCGCCTCGTTGAAGGTGCCGTCACCACCGGCGGTAAAAATGTGAAGCTCCACCCCGGCCTTCTGGGCGGCAGCGGCGGCTGCGCGGGACAGCTCCCGGGCATGGCCTGCGTGGGTGGTGACGCGGATGGTGTAGTCCTCCGGGGCAAGCCCGGCACCGGCAGCAGCAGCCGCGATCTGCTGCGGCAGGGTGCGGGTACAGTCGGCCTTTCCGGCTGCGGGGTTCAGAAGAAACAGCGTGTGCATCGGGGTCCTCCCTGTTGTAACTCTATTTCCTCTATAATAGTCGAAAACCGTGCCGGTTGCAAGCAAAAACGCTATTTTCTTATATGGTTATGGTTTCATCCGCCCGCAAAATGATGCTGCCCCCGGCGGCGCAGTCTGCCGTCCAGTGCTGCCCTACGCAGGCCGTCCCGGCGGCAATGCGATTCGCAAGTGCCTGCTCCACCGCCCTGTCCACCTGACGGCGCAGTTCCCGCGCACCATAGGCCGATTGCGCCCGGGCAGCCAGTGCCGCCCCCACCTGCGGGGTGTGGCGCAGCCGGTAGCCGCTGCGGGCGGCGCGCTGCTCCAGCTGACAGAGCATTTTTTCTGCAATGGCGCAAAGGTTTTCCTCTGCCAGCGGGCGGAACACGATCACCTCGTCCAGCCGCCCCAGCAGCTCCGGCCGGAACCACTTTTTAGCTTCCTCCACAGCCTGCGCGGACTGCTTTTCAAACACGGCTTCTGCCCCGGCGGCAAAGCCCAGCGGCGCGTTCTGCCCCGCCAGGAACCGTGCGCCCAAGTTGGAGGTGAGCAGCACGATGGTGTTGCGGAAATCTGCCTTGCGGCCCATGGCATCGGTCAGCTGACCGTCCTCCAAGATTTGCAACAAGATATTCTGGATGTCCGGGTGCGCCTTTTCGATCTCGTCAAACAGCACCACGCTGTACGGGCGGCGGCGCACAGCCTCGGTCAGCTGCCCGCCCTCGTCATGGCCGAGGTAGCCCGGCGGCGCACCCAGCAGCCGGGCGGCGGTGTGCTGCTCCTGATACTCCGACATATCGAACTTGAGCAGCGCCTTCTCGCTGCCGAACCAGCTGACCGCAAGTGCTCGTGCCAGTGCGGTCTTGCCCACGCCGGTAGGCCCCAAAAACAGCATAGCACCGATGGGACGCCCCGGCTCGCCCAGACCGGTGCGGCTGCGCCGGATGGCTCCCGCCACGGCAGCCACCGCACGCTGCTGACCGACGATCTCGGCATTCAGGCGGCTTTCCAGCTTGTCCAGACGCTCCCGCTCCTGCTCGCCCACCCGCTGGGCGGGCACGCCGCTGGCGGCCGCCACCACCCGGGCGATATCCTCCGGGGTGAGCACCGGCTGGGTGCGTTGCTCCTTTTCGGCCAGGATGCGCGCCGCCGCACAGGCTTCGTCCACAAGGTCGATGGCCTTATCCGGCAGACAGCGGCCGGGCAGGTACCGCACCGAAAGCTCCACTGCCGCCTGCAAGGTCTGGGGCGGCAGGCGCACATTATGGTATCGCTCGTAGCGGGGCGCAAGGCCGTTGAGGATCTCCACCGCCTGTGCGGGGGTAGGCTCCTCCACCTGTACCCGACCAAAGCGGCGTTCCAGCGCGGCATCCTTCTGGATATGGGTGCGGAACTCCTGATTGGTGGTGGCGCCGATGAGCTGCAATTCGCCCCGGGCAAGCACCGGTTTCAGGATGCTGGCAGCGTCGATGGCGCCTTCGGCGGCACCGGCACCCACGATGGTGTGGAACTCGTCGATAAACAGGATGGCGGTGCCGTCCCGCACCAGCTCTTCCAGCAGGTTTTTCAGCCGCTCCTCAAAATCGCCCCGGTATTTGGTGCCCGCCACCAAGCTGGCCATATCCAGCGCCAGCAGCCGCCGCCCTTGCAGCGCTCTGGGCACCTGCCCGGCGGCAATGCGCAGCGCCAGACCTTCGGCCAGCGCCGTTTTGCCCACGCCCGGCTCGCCGATCAGACAGGGGTCGTTTTTCTGGCGGCGGCACAGGATCTCCACCATGCGGTCCAGCTCCGCTTCCCGGCAGAACACCGGGTCCAGCTCCCCTTCGGCGGCACGGCGGGTCAAATCGCGGCAGTATTTATCGCTGGCGCGGCTGCCCCGGGGGATGCTGGCCGACACCCGGGGCTGGGCGGGCAGCACAAACTGTCCGCTCAGCTGGCGGCACTCCCGCACTGCCTCGGTGAGCGAAAGCCCCATCTCCGCCAGCAGCAGCCCGGCGGCGCAGCCGTCATCTTCCAGCATGGCGCAGAGCAGATGCTCCGGCTCTGCCCGGCTGACGTGGGCGTTTTGCGCCCCAATGAGCGCATAGTCCATGGTGCGGCGCAGGTCCGGTGCCATGGCCTGCCGTTCCAGCCGCTGTGCCGGGGCGCTGCGCCGCTGCGCCAGCTGGCGGCGCACCTCCGGCTCGGTAATGTTTTTCCGGGTGAGGAACTGCGCCGCAGCGCCCTGCTGCTGCAGCATTGCCAGCAAAAGATGGCTGGTATCCGCCTGTTCACAGCCCAGATCTCCCGCCAGCTGCACCGCCTGCTGCAACAGCCGCGCCGCCGGGCGCGAAAAGCCCCGGTAACCGCCCATGCCCAGATTTTCCCAAATGCCCATGTGTCTGCTCCTTGCTGCATATAAAATCGTCTGCACTGGAAGTATAGCCCTAAAGGCGCAGAAAAAATCAGTCGTTTGTGTCGGGCGGCAGAAAAGTAAAAACCGATCCGCAGCGGTTGCCGGGACGCGGGTGCGACCGGCTGCTGCGGATCGGTTTTTGAGATTTTATCTTGCGGGGAACGTTTTCAGAATGAACCGCCTCCGCCGCCGTGGGTGGAGCCGCTGGAGGAGGTATGGGTGGAGCTGCCGCCGGAACTGCCGGAGTCAGTCTCCTTCGGCCGCTCGGTGCGGTGGATCTCACGGTACAGATACAGATCCCGCTGGTTGGTCAGCTTCATGCTGCCCTGCCGCACATAGCTGGTTGCGTCCCGCTGCGGTGCCACGCTCTTGAGCCGGCTCTTCATCACGCCGGTCACGATCAGTGCCGTGATCAGGCCAATGACCAGCGCCACGCCCAGATACACGATCGAGAACGGCTCCTTGGGCATGTTGTCCACATCGTAGGGGTGGCCTTCGCGGGCGGCGGTAACATACGCATCCGTCCACTGGATAAAGGTGCGGAAGGCGGCGGCGTAATCGCCGTCTGCCATATCGGGAGTCATCTGCTCGCCAAGGTACTGGATGCCGGCATCCGTAAAGGCGGTAATGCCGTAGCCGCAGGTTGAGATATGCCATTTGCGGTCGCCTATGCTCACCAGCAGCAGCACGCCGTCCCGGTTTTCACCGTAGCCGAACTGGCAGTAATCGTACAGGTCATCGGCATATTCCTCCATGCTGGTGCAGCCCTCGCTTTCCAGCGAGTCGATGGTAGCAATGATCACATCAAAGCTCTGGCGGACGCTCAGTTCCTCCAGTGAAGCTTCCAGCTCGCCGTCCTCGTCCTCGGTCAGAACTTCTGCGCTGTCGTTCACGCGGTAATACAGGTCGGCGAAGCCGTTTTCGGCGGCAAAGGCCGGTGCGGCCAGCGCAAGCAGCAGCACCAGTGCGGCCAACGCAGCACAGAGGGAGCGCAGCGGGGTAACAGTCTTTTTCATCTTCCGTCCCTCCCTTACAGAATCCCGGCCAGCCACAGCAGCCACATCATCGCATAGGATGCTGCACCGACGGCTGCCGTAAGTCCCAGCGTCCACTTGCGGGCGGCGACCTTATCCACCGGCAGGTTGCCCACAAACTTGCCGGTCTGGCCGTTCATGGCAAAAATGTAGTTGTTGCCCTGCCAGCTGGTGCTCAGCACCCACACTGGGAACAGGGCATACTTTGCCTTGCCGCCGTGCAGCTGGATGCTGCTGTTTTCCATTTTCACGGAGTCGTAGCCGGTAACGGTCTGGGTAAAGGCGTCCTCGGTGGACTGACGGATACGCTCATTGGCGCGCTGGATGCTCTTTTGGGCGTCCACATCGTACTTATCGGCCACATAGCCCGCCAGATACGCTGTCTTGAAGGGCACGGCATCCTGCATGGCAAAGGGCTCGATGGATTCCATCAGGTCGTCTGCCATCTTGGAGGAGCCGTCCACCGGAACCGCGTCAAAGCCCAGCACGCCGTCCCGGCGCACGGAGTAGTAGCTGGTCTCGGTATAATCGTAGTCGTCATCCGACCAAAAGCGGGTGCGGGTGGCGGTAAAGCGCAGCTGGGCGTCGGCATCGCTGTCGTACAGCCAGAAGGGCACATACACGCCCTTGATCTCGTCGATATGGTTCTGGCTGCGGAACACCTTGGGCAGCAGGGTCTTGCCTTTGAGGTGCTCCTGCAATTTTGCCTTGGCAGCCTTTTTATCCAACTTGAAGGGGATGATGAGGTCGGGGCGCAGGTCTCCGGCAAACTGTCCGGTCAGAACGATGGGGTTGCCGCAGAAGGGGCAGGCCGAGGCGGCCATGGTGTCGTCGCCCACGATCTCGCCGCCGCAGCTCTTGCAGACATAAGTATGCAGACCGGCGGTCTCGCCCTCTGCCCAGCTGCCGCCGGGGGTGGCCCAGTTCATCTCGCTGGGCTTTTCATCCTTCAGCTCCTCGTCATAGCCCTTGAGGGTATCCACGTCGAACTCGGTGTCACAGTAGGGGCATTTCATCTTCTGGGTGGTGCTGTCAAATTTGATCGCACCATCACAGCAGGGGCACTTATATTCCAGCATTCCTGCCATAGCGTTTCCTCCTATTATAATCTGCGGGGCAGGGACTTATTGACTTTCCTTCCCTGCCCCGCAGTGTGATCGGTCATTATGTGCCGGGTTCAGCTGCGGTCGTTTTCGTCAAAGGGGTCGCCGCACTCCGGGCAGAACTTGGGCGGGTGAGCGGGGTCTGCCGGTTCCCAGCCGCACTTGTCGCACTTATACTTGGGGGTACCAGCAGGCTTGGGTTTGCCGCACTCGGAGCAGAACTTGCCCTTGTTCACCGCGCCGCAGCTGCAAGTCCAGCCCTCTGCTGCTGCCGGGCGGGGCTTGCCGCACTCCGGGCAGAATTTGCCGGTGACGGTGGCACCGCAGCTGCAAGTCCAGCTGTCAGCAGCGGGCTTCGGCTCCAGCTTTTTGCTGCCGCATTCCGGGCAGAACTTGCCGGTAACGGTAGCGCCGCAGCTGCACTTCCAGCTGTCGGCGGCAGAAGTCTGCTGCTGGGGTGCTGCGGGCTGCTGCCCCATGGCGAACAGGCTCTGGGCGTTCATGCCGTTTGCACCAGTTGCCATGCCCATGCCCATAAAGCCGGTCATAGCACCGGCGGTGTTCCCAGCAGCAGTCTTCATGGCATCGATCTGACCACCCACCAGACGGGCGGCAGCGGTGGTGGGGTCGGTGGTCATGGCGTTCTCTTCCC
>ENA-ORIJ01001224-ORIJ01001224.1-human-gut-metagenome-genome-assembly--contig:-NODE-1224-length-10444-cov-4.59756_pt1 | contig 10444 bp, 10 predicted proteins | sample MGYA00243030_ERZ508746 | MGnify/ENA primary metagenome ERZ508746 (study PRJEB26277, sample SAMN04329826) | human gut metagenome | biome: human-associated habitat | host: Homo sapiens | place: USA... | reverse complement strand
TCCATCGCCCGCGCCATTGCCAAGGAGCCGAAGATCTATCTGTTCGACGACAGTTTCTCGGCCCTTGACTACAAGACGGATGTCACCCTGCGCCGTGCGCTGAAGGAAGAGACCGACAACGCCACCGTGATCATCGTGGCACAGCGCATTTCCACCGTCCTCCACGCCAATCAGATCCTGGTGCTGGATGACGGCAGGCTGGTGGGCAAGGGCACTCATGCTCAGCTCATGGCCAACTGCCCTGAATATCAGGAGATCGCCAGGAGCCAGCTGAGCCAGAAGGAGCTCAACCTGCAAGACCTGAACACCGGAAAGGAGGATGAGTGATATGCCGAGACCCGGAAAACAGACCACCGAGCGCGCCAAGGATTTCAAGGGCACTCTGCGGCAGCTCCTCAGCGCATTGCGCCAGTATAAGCTCTCCCTCATCGTTGTGATGGTCTTTGCCATCCTTTCCACCATCTTCAATATCGCAGGCCCCAAAATTCTGGCCAAGGCCACCACGGCCCTTGCCACCGGCTGGATCGCCAAGCTGCGGGGGATCGGCAGCATCGACTTTGCTTACATCGGCAAGATCCTGCTCACCCTGCTGGCCATGTACCTCTGCTCCGCGGCATTCAGCTTCATTCAGGGCTGGCTGATGACCGGCCTTTCCCAGAAGGTCTGCTATGATTTCCGCCGCCAGATCAGCGAGAAGATCAACCGCCTGCCGCTGGCCTACTTTGAAAAGCGGACGGTCGGCGAGGTGCTCTCCCGCATCACCAACGATGTGGACACCCTGGGCCAGAGCCTGAACCAGAGCGTGACCCAGCTCATCACCAGCATTACCACCATGATCGGCGTACTGATCATGATGCTGTCCATCAGCCCCAAAATGACTCTGATTGCACTGCTCATCCTGCCCGTCTCTCTGGTACTGGTGATGCTGGTGGTCAGGTTCAGCCAGAAATACTTCAAGGCCCAGCAGGCTACTCTGGGCGTTGTGAACGGTCAGGTGGAGGAGGTCTACTCCGGCCACAACGTCATCAAAGCCTTCAACCGGGAGGCCGTGGTACTGGCAGACTACAACGACGCCAACGATAAGCTGTACGAATCCGCATGGAATAGCCAGTTACTCTCCGGCCTGATGCAGCCCATCATGAACTTTGTGGGCAACCTGGGCTATGTGGCTGTTGCCATCGTCGGCAGCATCTTTGCCGCCAACGGCATCATCACCATCGGCGATATCCAGGCTTTTATCCAGTATGTCCGCAATTTCACCCAGCCCATTCAGCAGCTGGCACAAGTGTCCAACATGCTGCAGAGCATGGCCGCCGCTGCCGAGCGCGTGTTCGAGTTTCTGAACGAGCCCGAAGAGGATCAGCTGGCCGACCCTGCCCGCCGGGCAGACCCTGCCTGCATCGATGGTCAGGTCACCTTTGACCATGTCCGATTCGGTTATGTGCCCGAAAAGACCATCATCCACGATTTCAGCTGTAAGGTGCAGCCCGGCCAGAAGGTCGCCATCGTTGGCCCCACCGGTGCCGGCAAGACCACCATGGTCAAGCTGCTCATGCGGTTCTACGATGTGGATTCCGGCTCCATCACCCTGAACGGCCACGACATCCGCGACTTTGACCGCAGTGCCCTGCGCGAGGGCTTTGGCATGGTGCTGCAGGACACCTGGCTGTTCAAGGGCACCATCATGGAGAATATCCGCTATGGCCGTCTGGATGCCACCGACGAAGAGGTCATTGCCGCCGCCAAGGCCGCCAATGCCGACCACTTCATCCGCACCCTGCCCGGCGGCTACCAGATGGAGCTGAATGAGGACGCTTCCAACGTCAGTCAGGGCCAGAAGCAGCTGCTGACGATCGCCCGGGCCATTCTGGCCGACAACCGCATTCTGATCCTGGACGAGGCCACCAGCAGTGTGGACACCCGCACCGAACAGCGCATCCAGACTGCTATGGACAACCTGATGCGGGGCCGTACCAGCTTTGTCATCGCCCACCGCCTGTCCACCATCAGGGATGCAGACCTCATCCTTGTCATGCGGGACGGCGACATTGTGGAGCAGGGCACCCACGACCAGCTCATTGAGGCCGGCGGTTTCTACGCTGACCTGTACAACAGCCAGTTTGAGGATGTTGTGGATTAAGCCACGCTCCCTTCTTTGAAAAAGGCTCAGGTTTCGATCAAAAACCTGAGCCTTTTTCTTTTGTCAATTCCTACCGGATGTGCTATACTTATTTTTGTGTCTTGAAGTAGGAAAGGAGTAACCACTCATGGAAACCACTCAAAAGCCCTACGCATTCAGCCGCAAGGTATTCTGCGAGGGGATGCGGGATGGTGTGCCCATTGCGCTGGGCTATTTTGCTGTCTCGTTCTCATTGGGCATTGCAGCCCGCAATGCGGGGCTGACCCCCATTCAGGGCTTTTTTGCAAGCCTGTTCAACAATGCTTCTGCCGGTGAGTATGCAGCCTTTTCGCTGATCGCTGCCGGTGCCACCTATCTGGAAGTTGCCATCATTACCCTGATCGCCAACGCGCGCTATCTGCTGATGAGCTGCGCTCTGGCCCAGAAATTTGCCCCAGGCACGCCGTTCTTCCACCGGCTCATCATCGGCTACGATGTCACCGACGAACTGTTTGGCATCACGATCGCACGGCCAGGCTATCTGAACCCGTTCTACACCTACGGTGCCATTGCGCTGGCGGCACCCGCCTGGGCCATGGGCACAGCGCTGGGCATCATTGCAGGCAATCTGCTGCCCGTGCGTGTGGTCAGCGCCCTGAGCGTGGCCCTGTACGGCATGTTCCTGGCCATCATCATTCCCCCCGCCCGGAAGAACGGGGTCGTTGCCGTGCTGGTGATGCTGAGCTTTGCCCTGAGCTTCGCCTGCGGCTGCCTGCCCGGCATCGCTTCCCTTTCGGACGGCACCCGCACCATCCTGCTGACGGTGCTGATCTCCTGCGGGGCAGCCGTTCTGTTCCCTGTTACACCCGAAGCACCGGAAACTGCCGGAACTGAGGAGGTGCAGGCATGACCTACAATAATTGGGTCTATATCGCTGTGATGGCCGCCGTTTCTTACGCCATCCGTGTGCTGCCGCTGACCCTTATCCGCAAACCCATCAAAAACCAGTTCATCCAGTCCTTCCTCTACTATGTGCCCTATGTAACGCTGGCCGTGATGACCTTCCCGGCCATCATCAACGCCACCCAGAGCCCCATTGCCGGTGCAGCCGCGCTGGTAGTGGGCATCGCCGCTGCATGGTTCGGAGCCAGTCTGTTTCAGGTGTCCGTTTCCTGCTGTGCCGTGGTGCTTGTGCTGGAACTGTTTTTGGTGCACTGAGCTTTCTGCCGCTGTGGTTCTGGGTAGGCCATGGCGGCTTTTTGGTCTTTGAAAATTTTTTCGGAAAACTTGTAACGTTCCGGCGGTTTTGCCGTCTTATGGGCGAACCGGTTCCAAAACACACCAAAAAGGAGGGATGCGCACATGGAGCACCGCAGTTTTGAGCAGATTTATCTGCAGTATTACAAGCCCGTGTACGCTTACCTGATGACATTGTGCCAAAACGAGGAACTGGCAGCAGAACTGACCCAGGAGACCTTTTACAAGGCGCTGGATGCCATTGACGGGTTCAAGGGCGGCTGTGCACTGAATGTCTGGCTGTGTCAGATTGCCAAAAACACCCTGACGGATACATACCGGCGGCAGAAGCGGGAACTGCCCCCGCTGGACGACACTCTGCCGGATGTGCCCAGCCCCGCCCCCCTGCCGGGGGAGGAACTGGAGCAGCGGGAAGGAGCACTGAGCCTTTACCAGAAGCTTCATGCCCTGCCCGAACCGTACCGGGAGGTGTTCTGGCTGCGGGTCTACGGCGAACTGACCTTTGCAGAGATCGCCGCACTGCACCACAAGACCGAAAGCTGGGCGCGGGTGACCTTTTACCGCGCCCGGATGAAAATGAAGGAGGCCATCTTATGAAACTACCCTGCTACCTGGTTCAGGACCTTCTGCCCCTTTATAAAGATCACGTCTGCGACGAACAGACTTCCGCCGATGTGGCAGAGCACCTGAGCGGCTGTGCCGCCTGCTCTGCCCTGCTGGCTGAAATGGACACCCCGCCCCAGGAAACTGCGGTACAGGAAGAGCAGGCCGCTGAGGCCGCCGAGGCCCTGAGCACCGTAAAAAAGAATCTGCGCGCCCGGCAGGTAAAAATCACGCTGGCCGCTGTGGGCGGACTGCTGGCCCTGATCTGCGCTTTCTTTGGCTGGCGCTACTGGATGATGCACTCTTATGTGGACCTGCCGGCAGGAGATATTGATGTTGAATATCGGTATGGCGGCAGCAACTGGATTTCCATTCGGCATAAAGACACCGGTGTCTACTATACCAGTTTGGGATTCGTCACAAAATACTATGAGGGCATTCCCATTGCGTTCATCAGTGTCACCCAGACCCGGTGGGATGTCCTGATGCAGAAGCTTTCGCTCCAAAAAAACCCCGTCTGGTTCTATGAACCAAATATCAGCGGCTTCTTCGTTTCCAAAGAGACTTACGAGGCACTCTGTGCAGAAGAGGGCCGCATCCACATTGACCCCGACCGGCTGATTGAAATTCTGGGCGGCAATGACAGCCTCCGGCTGCACACGATCCGGTTTACCCGTGCGTATACACTATACAGCAATTCTGTTGAGTTCTCTCACTACAGTACTACAGATGAGGATTTTGAAGCCTATAACGCCAAAGTCCATGAACTCTGGCAGAAAGCATTGGACTACAACAACTCAAATTCTTAAAGGTCTCACCGATCTTATGAAAAAAATCTTAGTTTCCGGGGCGGGTGGTTTTGTTGGCTCCCGCGTACTGCACCAGTGGCAGGTCCGTGCAGAGCTTTTCACCTTCCCGCGCGGATCTCTGGCTGCTGCCGATGAATCCGCCATTCGCCGTTTTGCGGAAACCATGCAGCCGGATGTCATCCTGCATCTGGCGGCATTGTCCGATACCGGCTACTGCCAGCAGCACCCGGAGGAATCCCGGCGTGCCAACGTTGATCTGCCCATCTGGATGGCAAAAGCTGCACGGGACACCGGGGCCAAGCTGATCTCATTCAGCTCGGATCAGGTGTACGCAGGTGTGACCCAGCCCGGCCCCCTGCCCGAAACGCTGCCGCTCTCCCCCGCCAACACCTATGGTCAGCACAAGCTGAAGGCCGAGGAGCGGGTCCTTGCGCTCTGCCCGGAGGCAGTGCTTCTGCGGGCCCCTTGGATGTACGATCTGCCCGGTGATGGCCTGCCCCTCCGGGGCAATCTGCCGCTGAACCTGCTGCAGGCCGCACAAAACGGTACTCCCGTTCGCTTTTCGCCACACGATCACCGGGGTGTCAGCTGGGTGCGGGAAGTGGTGGAACAGCTCTTTCCCGCCTTGCAGCTGCCCGGCGGTGTGTACAATTTTGGCAGCGGGAACGATGCCGACATGGTCACAACGGCCCGGCAGTTTGCCGAAGCGCTGGGCGTGCAGGTGCAGATCGAGCCTGCTGATTTCTCCCGCAACCTTGTGATGGACAGCTCAAAGCTGGCCGCACAGGGGATTCGATTCCATGATACATTGAGCAGTTTTGAAGGCTGTTTGAGGTTTTATCAAAAATAAGAACGACCCTCTCCGCCAATGCTCCGCATTGCCACCTCTCCCAAAGGGAGAGGCAATTGCAGCTTCGAGGTAAGATTCTGCAAATCAGCAGTTTTCTTCCTGTCAGATGCGTTGGCTCCCCCTTCGGGGGAGCTGGCACGCGTCAGCGTGACTGAGAGGGTCGTTTTATGTTACAGCAGAATACAGATCAATCCGGTGCAGCCATCGTTGATGACCTGTTCCAGCGTTTCCTGCAGGCGGGTGCGGGCTTCCTGCGGCATGTGGAGGAGCTTGTTCTGCAGCCCCTCATTCACCAGTTCATGCAGGCTCTTGCCAAAGATGTTTGATTCCCACAGCCTCTCCGGGTCGGCCTCAAAATCGCCCAGCAAACTCTGCACCAGATCCTCGCTCTGCTTCTCGGTGCCCACAATGGGGCTGATCTCGGTGTGGATGACGGCTTTCATCATATGGATGGAGGGTGCGCTGGCTTCCAGCCGGACACCGTACCGCCCGCCCTGCCGGACGATCTCCGGTTCCTCCAGCGAGAGCTCCTCAATGCTGGGCATCACGATGCCGTAGCCGGTGGCTTCCACCTGTTCCAGTGCACTGCGGATCTTCTCGTACTCCCGCTTTGCCCGGGAAAGCTCAATGATGCAGGGCATCAGGCCCGCTTCGTCGCCAATTTCCAGCCCCGTCTGCTCACTGAGGACGCGGTAGAACACCTCTGGCTTCAGCAGAACGGTCACCCGCACCACGCCGTCGGAAAGGTTCATGCCGCTCAGGGCGGACTCCTGCACCGAATCCCCGGCCAGCGCCCCGGCACTGTTCTGGGACGGAACATCCTTCATCCGGCTGATCTTCTCTGAAAACTGGAGCGCCGCCGTGTAGATCTCGTTCTGGAGCCAGTGGCCCTTTTCCAGCATCGTCACCCAGCGGGGAATGGCAAAATCCAGCTCCCGCACCGGAAATTCGTAGAGGACACGCTGCAGGATGGACAGCAGGTCATCTTTTTGCAGATCCAGGCAGCTCACCGGCAGGACCGTGCGTCCGTAGGCCCGTTCCAGCTCTGTGGCCAGTGCCTTTGTCTCCGGAGCATCCGGGCGGGTACTGTTGAGCAGGATGACAAAGGGTTTGCCCAGCGCTTCCAGCTCTTCCACCACCCGCTTTTCGGCGGGCAGGTAGTTTTCCCGGGGGATCTCGCTGATGGAGCCATCGGTGGTGACCACGATGCCGATGGTGGAGTGATCCCGGATGACCTTGCGGGTGCCGGTCTCAGCGGCAAGGTCAAAGGGGATCTCTTCCTCGAACCAGGGGCTTTTGACCATGCGGGGCTTCTCGTCCTCCTCGTGGCCCATGGCTCCCTCCACCATATAGCCCACACAGTCGATAAGCCGGATGCGGCATTCCCCGCCGCCCTCCAGTTGGAGCGGCACGGCCTGCTCCGGGATGAACTTCGGCTCTGTGGTCATGATCGTTCGCCCTGCCGCCGACTGCGGCAGCTCATCCCGGGCCCGGAGCTTTGCGTCCGCCGGGCCAATGGCAGGCAGCACCAGCTGCTCCATAAACTGCTTGATGAGGGTGCTCTTGCCGGTGCGCACCGGCCCCACCACGCCAATCAGGATCTCCCCGCCGGTGCGTGCCCCGATCTCCCGGCAGACAGTGGCTTCCAAACACTCCTGTTTTTCCAAATTGCTCTCTCCTCTCTCCCGTCCGCACCGGGCGGCAAGGCCGCACCTTCTGCGTCTGCTTCTCGGAAACAGTCTATTCGGACAGGCGGCAGGATATGAGCGGCACCTAGCGAAAAAGCGTCGGTTGACGGAAAATCCTTCCTACGCTATAATAGAGAAAACTGTATGGAAAGGCGGGACGCAGATGGAGTGGAAGGTTTATTTTGAGGACAATCCGGGCTGTCACCGCCCGCATCGGGGCCGCCCCGGGCAGGAAGTGTCCTGCGGGGCACACTCGGTGTGGGGCGGGCAGCATTTCATCATCCCGGCGATTTACCTTTGTGGAAAAGGGCTGGTTGTAGACATCTGCCGCCGGGTGGAGCGTGAAGCGATCGAAGCGCATTACCAGAAGTTGGCCGCTTATGAAGGGATGGATATTGACGAATGCCCGCCGGAAATTGTCGAACTGGCCGAAGCCGAGGACCCGTTTGGTTCTTTTGACTATCTGCCAAGTGTAGCCATCAACGGCAAAACCGTGGAGTACAGCCGCGGTGCCGGGGAATATTATAACCCCCTCCGCTCCGAAGAGGAGATCATTTGCAGCGGTGAACAGGCCGCGCGGGACATCGTGAAGCACTACGGGCTTGACCCGGAACAAGGCTGGGATCTCCGGCAGTGGAGCTTTCCCTGGGCGACAAAGCGCAGGCCGGCCCACATCACCAGCCTGACACTGACCCTCACCCAGCGGGAACAGCCTGCCGAAGCGGTGCAGTTCACGGCAGCGCCCGGAAAGGTCGTGGAGTTTGCCCACCCCGTCACCGGTGTGCCCTGCGTGCTGACGGTCAAAGACCTGAAACCGGCCCGGCTGCCGGAGAGTGACCTCCCCCACATGGGGCCGCCCATGGAATGGCCCCGGGAATTTGTGGAAATGACTTACACCCTGACCCCCGCCGTGACCACCGGCTGGGTGCAGGTGAACGACTGCGCCTCTAGTGATAAGCCCATCCGGAAAAGCGACGCACCCACGGAAGATGGAGCCATTGGCATCATCGGCGGGGCAGACGGCCCGACCGCGATCTTTGTGAGCGGAAAGCAGCAGGGTGATACCCGCACCGCCTGTTCCTCGCTCCACTTTGCGCCGGTGGAACCGGAAAATATCCGGTGGAAGGTGACCTACTACCAGAAGCAGTTCCCGGATGAAACTATAGCGCTCTTATAACGAAAAGACAGGCGGCTCCAACCGAAGTTGGATGCCGCCTGTCTTGCTGTTCAGATCAACTTGATGGCCACCGCCTCGCTGGTGCGGTCCTGGGCTTCGTTGGTATGCTCTGGGTCATCCAGCATATAGCGGAGCAGAAGCACCTCGCCCACATAAAGCACCGCCACCTTGATGGGGATGCTGCCGGAATCCAGCGGGCTCTCCTGCGCACCGCACCGCAGCACCACATCCGCCATGGCTGCGCCGGGCGAATCCTCATAATGGGTGAGCAGAATAATCTTTGCGCCGGATGCCTTGGCTGTGCGCAGCGTTTCCAGCATATCGCGGGTCGCGCCGGAATAGGAGATAAAGAGCACCACATCCTCCGGGCCCATCAGGCTGGCAGCCAGGATCTGCAGATGACTGTCCCCTGCGGTGCGGAACTTATTGGACAGGCTGGAAAAGCGGGCGCAGATATCGTTGGCCAGCAGCATACTGCCGCCCTGACCCAGGCAGAACACCTGCCGCGCCGCACGCATCAGGTCCACAGCCTGCTCCACGGCTTCGGGCGAAAGAGAATTCTGGGTGCCGTTGATGGCAGTGAGAAACAGGCCGCTGGCGTGCTCACACAGGCTGGCGGTGGTAGCGCCCGGCTCCGGCTCATGCTGGTTGACCAGCGCACCGGTGGCGTTGGCCTGCGCCAGCGAAATGCGCATCTCATGGTAGCCCTCAAAACCCAATGCCCGGCAGAAGCGGAACACCGTTGCCTCTGCTACCTTGCATTCCCGCGCAAGGGAGGAAATGGAAAGGTACTGTGCCTCGTCGGCATGGTGGACAAGGTAATCTGCCACAGCACGGCCGGATTTTGTCAGTTCGTCCTGCCTTTGCTGCAGCAGCTCCCAGAAGTTCGTGGTCGTAGACATGATGGTCTCCTTTTTCCTGCTCCGTTTCCCGCCGGAAGGGCCGGCCGCACACGCCAACACCATTGTCGGGAAGTTTTCCTTTAAGAAAAGTATAAAAGAATCCCAGCCGCTTGGCAAGAGGGGCTTTGACTACAAATTCAGGTTCGTTTCTGTGCAGAGCGCCCAAATTCACCGTATTAGTATGACTTATTTGCGAAAATCCTTTTCAATTTACTGGATTTTCCGCTCTTTTTTGAGTGAAAACAATTTTCACCAGCAAAAAGTGTGATTTTTCTACAATGGTTACAAAATAGCTACAACTTTCAAAATTTCCGTGAATCCTGCCCAAAAGGCCAGTCTTTTCGCTAAAATTGTGCGACATCCACAAGAAAATCCTTTCATTATTGGGCAGACAGCCGATAGACAAAATGAAAATATTTTTCTATAATAAGGCCAATAGAAGCGGTTCCCACACGAGGGCCGCAGAGCAGAATCGCACTACATCAATGAGTAAGGAGAAGTTTCTTATGAAAAACAGTATCTCTCGCCGCTCTTTCCTGAAGGCCGTGGGTGCCCTGAGTGCAGCCGGTGCACTGGCCGCATGCGGCGGCAGCTCCTCCAGCAGCACTGCTGCTTCCTCCACTGCAGCTTCTGCAGCGGCAAGCACCGCAGCTGGCGCAAACATCAAGCTGTGGACATACCCCATCGGCGGCTGGGGCAAGGACGAGACTGTGCAGGAGCTGATCTCCAGCTTCAACGCAAAATATCCCGACATCAAGGTCACCGTTGAGTACTTGGATTACACCAATGGTGATGACCAGGTCAACACCGCCATCGAGGGCGGCAGCGCACCCGACCTGATCATGGAAGGCCCCGAGCGTCTGGTGGCCAACTGGGGCGCAAAGGGTGTCATGGCTCCGCTGAACGATTTGTGGACCGACGACGCCAAGAAGGACATTTACGAGTCCGTCAACTCCGCCTGCCACAACGACAAGGGCGACTACTACGAGTACCCCCTGTGCATGACCGCACACTGCATGGCCGTCAACATGACCAAGGT
>ENA-ORIJ01001210-ORIJ01001210.1-human-gut-metagenome-genome-assembly--contig:-NODE-1210-length-10602-cov-7.05613_pt1 | contig 10602 bp, 7 predicted proteins | sample MGYA00243030_ERZ508746 | MGnify/ENA primary metagenome ERZ508746 (study PRJEB26277, sample SAMN04329826) | human gut metagenome | biome: human-associated habitat | host: Homo sapiens | place: USA... | reverse complement strand
GCGGCGTGGATGTCTACTCCGATCAGGCGTTCACCTCGGTGGGCAGCCCCGGCTACTACGACCCCACCACCTTTGTGGAGGGCTGGAACCATCTGGATGGCAAGGCTGCGCTGGCTTTTGCCCGCGAGCGCCACGCCTTCAAGACCGGCGATGTGCAGCGCGGCATCAACCAGATGAAGGTGATCGACGCCATGCTGAACAAGATCAAGTCCCCGGCGCTGCTGATGGGCTTTACCAAAATTCTGGACGCTGTTGCCGACAGTTTTGTCACCAGCCTTTCTACCAACCAGATCAGCGCGCTGGTGCGCATGCAGCTGAGCGATTTTGCAGAGTGGAATATTGAACGCTACACCGTTACTGGCACCTCCGGCAGCAGCACCAAGTGCTACTCTGCCAAGGGGCAGACGCTCTATGTCATGAAACCGGACGAAAACTCCGTGGCAAAGGCCAAGGAGATGATCGCGGCGGTGCTGGGCGGCGAAGGCACGGTAAGTTCCACCACCCAGACCCCGGAAAAGACGGATGTGTACACCCCCACCACCGACCCCGATGCCGCTGTCTCGGTGCCCGAGACGCCCGCCGACAGCGTGATCGTGGAAGTACCGGCGGAAAGCGTGCCGGAGCAGGCTGCAGAGCAGCCCGCTGAGCAGCCGGCAGAGCAGCCCGCGGAGACGCCCGCCGAGCAGCCCGCTGCCACCGAGACGCCCCAGCCGGAAACGACTGCTCCCGCCGAGGGCGGCAGCACCGAGACGCCCGCCGTCAGCCTGCCCACGCAGGAGCAGGTGGAGCAGGCCGCAGGCTCGCTGTACAGCGCCGCCTCCACCGTGCTGGACGCCATCCTGGGCGCAAGCGGGAACTGAGCAACCCCTTTCCGTGAAAAGGCAACCCGGGAAAATCCGCAGATTTTCCCGGGTTGCAATTAAAAATGATTATTCCGCTGAAAATGCCCAAAGCGCACGCGGCGGGCATTTTCAATAGTCTTGCATGCAACAAAGAGGTCACTGCACAAATCCTGTGCGGTGGCCTCTTTTTACGTTGCTGCAACAAAAAAGCTGCCTGCAACAGCAGACAGCGCAAAAACACAAAAGGGAAAACGAGATAGACCGTAAGCCGGGTTCTGTATTAAACGACGATCTGTCTAGGCCTGCCATTGCTGACAGGCTCGTGCCGCCTTCGGGACACGCGAGCAGCGCTGTACGTCCCATATAGGCGTTGCTTCCGGTAGGGTTTACAAAGCCGCATGGTCACCCATGCGCTGGTGAGCTCTTACCTCGCCGTTTCATCCTTACCGCATTGCTGCGGCGGTTTGTTTTCTGTTGCACTTTCCCTAAGGTCACCCTCGGCTGCCGTTAGCAGTTACCGTGCTCTGTGAGGCCCGGACTTTCCTCAGAGCGGTCAAAGCCGCCCCGCCGCCGTATGTTCCACTCGTTTTCCGTTCCCCATGATACCATAAAAAAGTAAGATTTGCAAGTGAAACGGATTTTTGTTATAATATCATTTGTATTTTTTGTGGATTTTGCAGGGGAGGGCAGGCCATGCAGCTGTATTTTGCCGTGCCGGATACGGCCACCACCCACGATGGGGTGCTGGTGCGCAGCTTTCTGCGCCAGTGTGCCGTCTCTACGGATCTCGCCCGGGCGGTCAAGTTCCGGGGCGGCGGCTTTTTTGCGGACGGCGTGCCTGTGTTGGCAAACCGGCGCATCTACCCCGGGCAGATGCTCTCCTTTGCCCTGCCGCCGGAGGGGGATGGCGTGACCCCGCAGCCGGAGATTCCGGTCAAGGTGGTGTACGAGGATGCCTTTGCGGTGGTGCTGGAAAAGCCGCCGCAGCTGGCGGTTCACCCCACCCTGAACTACCCCGGGGGTACATTGGCCAACGGTTATGCGGCGTGGGCGGCTGCCCACGGCCACAGCCCGGTTTTCCGCCCGGTGAACCGTATTGATAAGGACACCAGCGGCCTTGTACTGGCGGCCAAAAACGCCTATGCCGCGCCGCTGTTGGCGGGCAGGGTGACAAAGCTGTATTATGCCATCGCGCAGGGCGCGCTGCCGCTGAGGGAAGGAGCGATCGATGCACCCATCGGCCGCCGGGGAGACAGCATCATCGGGCGCTGCGTTACCCCCGAGGGCAAGCCCAGCCGCACCGAGTATACTATTATAAAGGAAGAAAACGGCCTTAGCCTTGCAGCCTGCGTGCCGGTGACCGGGCGCACCCATCAGATCCGGGTGCACTTTGCGTCCATCGGCCATCCTCTTGCCGGGGACGATCTTTACGGCGGCAGCCGGGAGCGCATTGCCCGACAGGCGCTGCACTGCGCGAAGCAGAGCTTTGCCGTGCCTGTATACACCCCGCTGCCGGATGGCATCCGGGTGGAAATGCCTTTGCAGTTGCGCACCGTCACAGTGGAAAGCCCGCTGCCGCCGGATATGGAAGCGCTCTTTTCGTGAAAACTGCGTGAAAAAATAGCCAAATTTTATGTAAGCGCTTGTTTCAAACCATGCAAAGTGTATAATAAAAAGAGAGCGTATTGTGTACAGGCCCTGTTGGCCTTTTGAACAGGGGAACGTACACCATCTAGCTGTTGTGTTCCGGGCCGGAAAAATGCCCTGCAGCAGCGCAGGAAGGAGAAAAATCCCGTTGATTGAAGATAAAATAAAGGAGCAGCAGCCTGCTGCGCAGCCTGTACGGCAGCCCCGCCGCCAGAAGCTGCGCTCGCTGTGGGCGCAGTTCCAATGCCGGGGCGTGCTGCGGCGGCACAGGATTCGCCGCAAGCGTCAGCACCGCTGGGAAAAGCTGTGGCACAAGCTGCTGCACAATCCCATAGCACCTATGGTGGGCGAGACGCTGTACGCCATCGGCTTTTCCGCCGAGTATGCGGTCATCCGTACCGGGCGCCGTTTGCAGCACGGGCTGCAGCGTCTGCTGCAGATGGGCAGAGATCTGCTGAAAAATATTGCATCCATGGCCTTTCCCGGGGCGGCGCAGCTGCTGCGGGATCTGTTCGGCCCGGTAGTGCTTGCCCTGCGGGGCACCTGGGCGCTGCTGCGCCACGCACACCGGGTACGCAAGGAAAACGGCTTTGGTGCTGCGCTGCGCGCAAGCGGCCACTTTCTTGCCCATGGCATCGCTGATAACATCCGCCTTGTGCCCCGTATGGCTATGTATGTGCTGCCGGTGGCAGCGCTGGCTGTTATGGTGACCGTGTTCCAGACCACCATCCGCCAGCCCTACGCTTTGCAGGTGCAAGTGGACGACAAGACCGTGGGCTATGTGGCCAACGAAGAGGTGTTTAACTCTGCACTGGAAGCTGTGCAGCAGCGTATCAATTATTCCGGCGCAGAGCAGGCGCACTTTACCGTGGAGCCTACTTATTCCGTGACCGTCGCCCATGACGTGATGGACGAAAATGACGTGGCTGACGCCATCCTCAAGAATTCCAGCGACCAGATCAGCGAGGGCACTGCCCTGTATCTGGACGGTGAGCTGACCGCCGTGTGTGCGGACGGCAACAGCCTGCAACGGTACATCAGCAGCCTGCTGGAACCCTACGAGAACCCCGATGACCCCAACACCACTGTGGGCTTTAACAAGGATGTCACGCTGGAAAACGGCATCTACTTCAACGAGAGCTTCCAGGAGGAAGCCGAGGTGGAGCAGTTGCTCTCCGGCGTGCAGCAGGCGGAAAAATCCTATACGGTGCAGAGCGGCGATACCATCTGGTCTATTGCTCAGAAAAACGGCCTGACCGTGAAGGAACTGTGTGAAATGAACACCGGCTTTACCGCCAACGGGGAAAACGGCCTGACCCAGAACTCCAAGATCCTGCCCGGCGATGCACTGACCGTGGTGCGGGAGGAGGAGACGCTGGAGGTGCGCATCACCAAGGTGGAAAGCTGGGAGGAAGAGATCGCCTACACCACCGAGACCACTAAGTCCAAAGAGCTGAACTCCGGTACCAAGCGCGTTACCCAGAAGGGCGAGAACGGCATCCGCACCGTGACGGCACAGCGGGTGTACGATGCAAACGGCAATCAGCTTTCCCAGCAGATTTTGAGCACTGTGGTGACCAAGGAGCCTGTGACTGAAAAAGTTACGGTGGGCACCAAAAAGGTTTCCTCCGGTGCATCCTATATCACCGGCAGAGGTCAGTTTATCTGGCCGGTGCCCGGCTACCGGAACTGCTCCCGCTGGTACGGCGGCAGCCATAAGGGCGTGGATATCTGCGCCGCCGCCGGTACGCCTATCTATGCTTCGGCAGGCGGTACGGTGACCAAGGCCGGCTACAACCGCGCCGGTGCGGGCAACGGCTACGGCAACTCCATCATCATCAGCCACGGCAACGGCTACACCACCTTGTACGCCCACTGCCTGTCGCTGGTGGTGCACGCCGGTCAGTCGGTCAAGCAGGGTCAGCTCATCGGCTATGTGGGCAGCACCGGACGTTCCAGCGGCAACCACTGCCACTTCGAGATCCGGCGCAACGGCTCTTACATCGCACCGCAGAACGTGTTCAACCGCAGCAAATATCGGTAAATAGCAGCAAGGGCTTTTCCGCAGGGGGAAAGCCCCTCTGCTGTATCATGAATAAAAAGGAGAGATCATCTATGTCTACCCCTCACATCAGCGCAGAAATGGGCGATTTCGCCAAGACAGTCCTTATGCCGGGTGACCCCCTGCGTGCCAAATTTATTGCCGACACCTTTTTGCAGGATGTCCGGCAGGTGACTGGCGTGCGCGGGATGCTGGGCTTTACCGGCACCTACGAAGGCCGCCCCATCAGCGTGATGGGCAGCGGTATGGGTATGCCCTCCATCGGCATCTACTCCTACGAGCTGTTCAACTTCTACGGCGTGGAAAATATCGTCCGCATCGGTTCTGCTGGCAGCTATACCGAGAAGGCCAAGCTGTTCGACACCGTGCTGGCCACCGGCGCTGTGAGCGAGAGCAACTACGCCCGGGTGCAGAGCGGCTTTACTGGAAACATCACCCTGCCCAGCGCAGCCCTGAACGAAAAGCTGCGTGCCTCCGCTGCAAAGCAGGGCATTCCCCTGATCGAGGGCAACATCCATTCCTCGGATGTGTTCTACCGTCAGCCCTCGGACGCAAAGCCCACCTACTGGGAAAAGCTGCGGGACGAGGACGGTTGCCTGTGCGTGGAGATGGAAAGCTTTGCTCTGTTTGCCAACGCGCAGGTGCTGGGCAAGAACGCCGCCTGCCTGCTGACCATCTCGGACAGCTTTGTGGCCCCCGGCATTACCACCGCCGAGGAGCGCCAGAAGAGCTTTACCGACATGATGAAGGTCGCTCTGGGCGCAGAGTACTGATCGCATAACTTTCCAGCGCGGCTGCCGCCCCAAGGCACAGCCGCGCTGTTTTTGCCCGTAAAAGGAGGAGACAGCATGACAAAACTGACCATGGAAGAAAAGCAGCAGCTGATCCGCATGGCACTGGCCGCGCGGGAAAAGGCCTATGCGCCTTACAGTGATTTTATGGTAGGCGCTGCGCTGCGCGCTGCGGACGGCCGCATCTTTACCGGCTGCAACGTGGAGAACGCCGCCTTTACTCCCACCAGCTGCGCCGAGCGCACCGCTCTGTTCAAGGCGGTGGCGGAAGGTGTGACCGCGTTTACGGATATCGCCGTGGTGGGCAGCCGCCGGGGCGAAGTGAACCGGCAGATCACCTCGCCCTGCGGGGTGTGCCGTCAGGCATTATTCGAGTTTGGCGGGCCGGAGCTGAACGTCATTATGGCAAAGACCCCGGAGGATTTCATTGAGCGCAGCATGGACGAGCTGCTGCCCTTCGGCTTTGGCCCCTCCAACGTGGCGGGCAACAGCGCCGTGGAAGGAAAGTAACTGTCCTTCTGCGAAAAACAGCGCAAGCAGGGGAAATTTGGTGAATAAGCATTACTTTTTTATAAATTATACAAGGGATTTGTAAAGAATTTGTAATCGGAAATTGCTTGCATCTGTCACTTCCACCCGCTATACTTGAGCCAGTAGATGTGCCAGAGTGCACATTTCATTCATTTGACGCAATTTTTTAAAATAAAAGGAGAGTTTCTTATGAAGATTTCTCGTCGTAACTTTCTGGCTGTGGCCGGTGCTGCTGCCGCTGCCGCTGCTCTGACCGCCTGCGGCGGTTCCTCCGCTTCCTCTACCAGCACTGCTTCTTCCGCAGCTGCCAGCTCTTCCGCTGCTTCCGGCGCAGCAGACGGCGCTGAGAAGATCGCTAAGGTCGCTCTGACCTGCGATACTGGCACGATCGATGATGAGAGCTTCAACCAGGCTTGCTGGGCTGCTGTTTCCAGCTACATGGGCGACAACTGCCAGTACTATATCCCCGATTCTGATGCTTCCGATGAGGATCGCGAGACCATGATCCGTCAGGCTGTCAACGACGGTGCCGACGTTATCGTCTGCGTTGGCTACCTGTACGGCGCATCTCTGGCATGGGCTGCAGAGCAGTATCCCGACATCAAGTTCATCGCTATCGATGTGACCCAGGGCGATATCGGCACCGACAGCATCCCCGCCAACTGCTACTGCATCACCTTCAAGGAGGAGCAGGCAGGCTATCTGGCAGGCTACGCCGTTGTTAAGGACGGCTACACCAAGCTGGGCTTCTTGGGCGGCATGGCTGTGCCCGCCGTTATCCGTTACGGCTACGGCTACGTGCAGGGCGCTGACGCTGCTGCAAAGGAGCTGGGCACCAACATTGACATCAACTACTTCTACGGCGGCCAGTTCTACGGCGATGCCAACATCACCTCCCGTATGGAGGGCTGGTATGCCAACGGCACCCAGATCGTCTTTGCCTGCGGCGGCGGCATCTACACCTCCGCTGTCGAGGCTGCTCTGAAGAACAACGGCTACGTTGTGGGCGTTGACGTTGACCAGAACTACATCGGTGCTAATGGCGTTGAGAAGGACGGCTACGCTTACAACCCGTTCATCACCTCTGCCATGAAGGGCCTGTCTGAGTCTGTCAGCACCGCTCTGGGCGACATCGAGGCCGGCGAGTGGAGCAACATCGCTGCTACCAACGGTAACTTCGGTCTGGAGGATGGCGACTATGTTGGTCTGCCTACTGCTGATGACAGCTGGAACTTCAAGACCTTCACCAAGGACGAGTACGAGACCCTGAAGACCAAGATCGCTTCCGGCGAGCTCGTTGTGGACAACAGCTCCGACGACGCTACCAAGCCCACCGTCAGCGAGTTCACCAAGGTCAACTACATCCAGTAATCGCTATCCCGGAATTACTCCCGTAATAGGGGCGGGGTGCTCATGCAGGGGCACCCCGCCCTTTTTGTATGCCTGCGTGGGAGAATCAGATTGGAAATCGTGCAGACCGTACAAAAGTAATACTTTTACTTGTGCTTTTTGACAAAAAATCAAAAAGCCGTGTGCAAACCGCAAAAAATCAGGTATAATGGTTTGTAGTATAGAAAAGGTGTCGTTACGGCACGAAAGGAGAGTGAGCAGATTGGCAGAGGATTATGTGATCGAGATGCTCCACATTACCAAGGAATTCCCCGGTATCAAGGCAAACGATGATATCACCCTGCAGCTGCGCAAGGGCGAGGTACACGCCCTTCTGGGCGAGAATGGTGCGGGCAAAAGTACGCTGATGAGCGTGCTGTTCGGCCTGTATCAGCCGGAACAGGGCAAGATCCTGAAAAACGGCAAGGAGGTCGCCATCCGCAACCCCAACGATGCCAACGCACTGGGCATCGGCATGGTGCACCAGCACTTCAAGCTGGTGGAATGCTTCAGCGTGTTGGACAACATCATTCTGGGCGTGGAGCCCAACAAGATGGGCTTTTTGCAGAAGGCCGAGGCACGCAAAAAGGTGATGGCGCTGAGCGAAAAGTATGGTCTGCGGGTAGACCCGGACGCACTCGTCAGCGATATCTCGGTGGGTATGCAGCAGCGCGTAGAGATTTTGAAGATGCTGTACCGCGACAACGAGATCCTGATCTTTGACGAGCCTACCGCTGTGCTGACCCCGCAGGAGATCGACGAACTGATGGAGATCATGCGCGGGTTCAAGAAGGAGGGCAAGTCCATCCTGTTCATCACCCATAAGCTCAACGAGATCATGGCTGTGGCCGACCGCTGCACCGTGCTGCGCAAGGGCAAATATATGGGCACGGTGGATATCAAGGACACCACCAAGGAAGAGCTTTCCCGCCGCATGGTGGGCCGTGACGTGCAGCTGCAGGTGGAAAAGCAGCCCGCGCACCCCGGCGAGACCGTGCTGGACGTGGAGAATGTTACCATCCACAATGACCAGCGCAAGAAGGACGTGGTGAAGGACGTGTCCTTCAAGGTGCACGCAGGCGAGATCGTCTGTCTGGCGGGCATCGAGGGCAACGGTCAGACCGAGTTCATCTACGGCCTGACCGGCCTGAGCAAGCTGTCTAGCGGCAAGCTTACGCTGGACGGCAAGGATATCACCCACGAGAGCATCCGCCAGCGCTCCAAGGACGGCATGGGTCACATCCCGGAGGACCGCCACAAGCACGGTCTTGTGCTGGATTTCAGTCTGGAAAACAACATCGTGCTGCAGCGCTACTGGCAGCCGGAGTTCCAGAAGGGCGGCTTTATCCGTGCCGATAAGGTGCGCGAGTACTCCGACCGGCTGATCAAGCAGTACGATGTGCGCAGCGGTCAGGGCAGTCTGACCACCGTGCGTAGTATGTCCGGCGGCAACCAGCAGAAGGCCATCATTGCCCGCGAGATCGACCGCGACCCCAAACTGCTGGTGGCAGTGCAGCCCACCCGTGGTCTGGATGTGGGTGCTATTGAGTACATCCACCGCCAGATCGTGGCCGAGCGCGATAAGGGCAAGGCCGTGCTGCTGGTCAGCCTTGAACTGGACGAGGTGATGAACCTTTCTGACCGCATCCTTGTAATGTACGAGGGCGAGATCGTGGGCGAGTTTGACCCCAAGACCACCACCGTGCAGGAGCTGGGTCTGTATATGGCAGGTGCCCGCAAGCAGGGAAAGGAGGAGCAGTAACACATGAATAAGAAAAAACTTTCCCGCAGCGGCAGCCTGCAAAGCTCTGTTACCAGCGTGCTGGCTGCACTGCTGTGCATCCTGATTGGTTTGCTGGTGGGCTTTCTGGTGCTGGTAGCCATCAACCCCGCACACGCATGGGGCGATGGCTTTGTGCGCATCATCAAGGGCGGTTTCCACGATGCCCCCTACGGCGTGGGCAAGGAGCTTGCCAATGCCGCACCCCTGATTATGACCGGTCTGTCCGTGGCCTTTGCCTTCAAGACCGGCCTGTTCAACATCGGTGCAGCCGGTCAGTATACGCTGGGTGCTTACGGTGCGCTGTACTGCGCCATCATGCTCAAGCTACCTTGGTTCGTCTGCCTGCTGGTAGCAGCCGTGCTGGGCGGCCTGTGGGGTGCGATCCCCGGCTTTTTCAAAGCCTACTTCAACATCAACGAGGTCATTACCTCCATCATGTTCAACTGGATCGGCCTGTATCTGGTGAATGAGCTCATCTACCAGAACGGCACCGGCCCCATGTACGATGTGCGCAACACCCGTACTTTGAACCTGAGCAAGAATGCCGATTTTGCCCAGTCCCTGATCCCGGACTTTGGCTTGAACAAGCTGTTCCAGACCAACAGCACCACCATTGCCATCTTCTTGGCGGCAGCGGTGGCCGTGCTGATCTGGGTGGTGCTGAACAAGACCACCTTCGGCTACGAGCTCAAGGCCGTTGGCCTGAACAAGAACGCCGCCCGTTACGCCGGTATCAACGAGAAGAAGAACATCATCCTCTCCATGGCCATTGCCGGTGCGCTGGCGGGCTTCGGCGCAGGCCTGTTCTATCTGTCCAACGTGTCCCAGTGGAACCCGCTGAACTCCACCAGCCTGCCGGGCATGGGCTTCAACGGTATCTCGGTGGCACTGCTGGCAAGCTCCAACCCCGTTGGCTCCGTGGTCTCGGCGCTGTTCATCTCCCACATCGCGGTCGGCGGCTCCTTCCTGTCCACCAAGTTTTACCCCACTGAGATCTCGGATCTGATCAGCGGCATCATCATCTACCTGTGCGCATTCTCCATGCTGTTCCGCGGCAAGATCCAGAGCCTGCTGTTCCGGAATGCCGAAAAGACCAATGTGAACGCAGAGCCTGCGCCTGCCGCAGAAAAGACCAAAAAGGAGGGCAAGTAATATGCTGCTTCTGATCAAATATACCCTGCTGTACGGCATCGTGCTGATGCTGGTGGCACTGGGCGGTATGTTCAGCGAACATTCCGGCATCATCAACATTGCACTGGAGGGCATCATGGTCATCGGCGGCGTGGCCGGTGTGCTTACCCTGACCATGCTGCCTGCAAGCCTGTCGCCCTTCCTTGTGGTGCTGATCTCCATTCTGGTGGCAGCGCTGGCGGGCGTGATCTACAGCCTGCTGTTGGCCTTTGCCTCTATCAACCTGAAGGCGGACCAGACCATTGGCGGTACGGCACTGAACCTGCTGGCTACCGCCATTGCCGTGGTCATCTCCAAGTACTTCAGCGAGAGCGGCAGCGCCAAGCTGAACTATTCCAACAAGCCCTTCCTGTTCAGCATCGGCGG
>ENA-ORIJ01001208-ORIJ01001208.1-human-gut-metagenome-genome-assembly--contig:-NODE-1208-length-10604-cov-5.5664_pt1 | contig 10604 bp, 9 predicted proteins | sample MGYA00243030_ERZ508746 | MGnify/ENA primary metagenome ERZ508746 (study PRJEB26277, sample SAMN04329826) | human gut metagenome | biome: human-associated habitat | host: Homo sapiens | place: USA... | reverse complement strand
CCCAGTTCTTGGATAATAGTCATCTGTTGTTAGAAGAAGATGTTTCATTATTTATTATTCAATTTTATATAACTTCAAATTTCCGATCACTTTCCTATGAGTTCGTTCAACACAGACATCCCATATCTTCAATATCTACAAAGCAAAGAACATGAATCATATAATAAGTACTTAAAAGCACGCACCTTTATTTCAAGTCTTTTATATGATTCAATTATAACAAAAACAATTTTAGAACTAATTTTTTCTTCTTTTTTGGCTATTTCCAATCTATTTAGTAACATTGCATTATCAGTAATTTTCAGACAAGCATCTTTTAAAGCTCGTACACGATGTGATTTATTATAATAATGCCACAATTTACATAATATTAGAGATTTATTATTGAGTATATTTTGTCTAATCAAATCATCACACCTCAAAAATTCTAAAACGACTTCTGGATTCAAAGAATAATTAACAGATATTCTATAAAAGCAAAAAGAATGTCCTTCAAGTCGAAGTGCTTTATAATTATTTGCAAGCATTCTGACATAAAATTCATAATCAGATGAAGGATGGTAAACAGTACTAAATCCTCCTAAATCAATAACGCTTTTCTTTTTTATACAAAACCCCAAGGGAGCCTCTACAATGTTATCTCTTAAAAAATCATTTACTGTTAAATACCAACTACTTATTCTTTTTCTTTGAACACGTTTTTTTTCATTAGAAATAGCTTTTGGAAAAAAAGCATCTATTTTACAATGAACATCAATATATTTATTAAAAAGAATACTCAAATAGTCATTATATAATAGATCGTCATCATGCAACATCACTACCCACTCACCTCTAGCTAAAGTATAAAGTCTATTCCAATTTCCAATCATTCCAATATTCTTCATATTTTTATAATAACTCAACTTTGGATTGTTATAATTAAGCATCAATTTTTCCGTTTCATCATCACGATCAGGATCATTGTCTACCACTATAACATCATATTCATCGAATCCTATTTGATTCAACGCACTATCAACAGCTTCCTTCAATAAAGCAGCACGTTTATATGTTGGAATAGCAATGGTTACTTTAGGATGTTGACTTAAATTAGCTTCAAATATGGGTATAGAATGTACACCTTCATCTTTCGCAAAATTATCTACATATTCAAATGAATTAACATATTTATTTTCCATAATATTTCAGTCTGTTTAGAGATTGATTAATACCCATTTTAATAAAATCAAAAAAAGACAGTTTAAAATCATGACATACCACATAAGGCCATTTCCAATTAGCATATAATAACTGGCATCCTCCTTGAACTAAAACTAGTCCCCCAACGCCCCATAAAGTATATTTTAAAGATAAAAAACTACCAACACAAATAGCAGTTCCAGCCAGCAAAGAGGCTGCTACAAAAGGAACTTTATTTTCAGATATAATAAATGTTGCAAAACAAGAATGATTATTTTCTAGTAAAGTCACTATTGAATAAAGCAATAAAATATAAAACGGTGGAAGCGTCGTATTTGAGTCTATTAAATTCAAAATAAAAGGAGCCAATAGAACGAAACATATACATCCAATCAAAAATAAAATATAATATATATTCATAGTAAATGCAAATTTCTGTATCAGTGCCTCTCTTTTATTATCAACCCTTAATGCAGCAAATTCGGGTTCAGATACAGTGAAAAATGTTGTAGAAACTATTGTCACAACAGTCATTAACTGTATCATAAGACCATAAGAAGCTATCTCTTCTAATGACAAATATAATCCAGCAAGAAACATACTACATTTATTTATTGCATAAGAACCAATAAAGACCAACCCGAGCTTTTGAGCATTATACCAAATAATTTTAAATAACGCCCACTTTTCATTTGCTGCTACATGATATTGAGATAATTCATAACAAAAACGAGGTGTAAAAAAGAATTTATACGAAAGATAACGGCCAATAAACGGAGCTATTAAATTAGCTATGGAAATACCTAACAATCCAAATCCCATTATCAAAGTTACAAAAGCCAAAATAATATATAGTAAATTTGAAGCTAAAATTGCTTTTTTAGATTCCATTATCAATCCTTTACCTATCAACAATGAACTATAATAGGTGTAATACACTTTAAAAAAAACAGATATAGAATAGACTATCCATATTAGGAGAGAATTATGCACATCTTTAAAGCCATGTGTCACTTTATAAATATAAGCTGTGCCCAAAGTAAGCATAATCAATAAAACGACTACAGCTAAAATACAATAGACGGATTTTGCCACCGAAATCATAGTGGACAATAACCGATAATTCACACTACCTCCACCAATGTCCACCCCTTCTTTCTTTAGTGCTTGAGCACCTGCAAAAACATAAGTAATATTTCGGCCAAACTGAGGTGCAAAACCAAAATCGAATAAAGAAACCAAAGACCCTACTGTAAGCATCAAATAGTTCATGCCAATTTCCTCCGCCGACAACATCTTCAATATCAAAGGCAATGTTATTAATCCAGAAGCCATCTGAAAAAACAATGTAACATACCCCCAAATAATATCTTTTCTAGATATAACAATCTGCTCTTTCACTACAATTCTTTCTCTAATTCGCACACAGGCTGCCAACCTACATCTATTAATCTGCCAATAGGTGCTACCGCGTACATTACATCATTTACCCGATAAGGTAATGCTCCCCATGCTATATTACATTTCTTTTTATACTTCTTTTCCATCATCTTTGCCAACCCACGAATTGACAGTCCTTTACCGGTACCTAAATGATAATCAGCAAAAGGTTGTTGTATAATCAATGGCAGATGACATATTACATAATTGATGAAAGATATAACATCATCTATATGTATAAAATCTAAGACTTGCTCACCTGGTGACATTTTTATCGGCTCTTGACTCTCTAAAGAATCTTTCACATAATCTATCAGTTTCTTTTGAGAGTCTTTTTCACCATAAATAGTATAAGGTATGATATTTATATATTTATAATGATTCAAATCTGAATAATATTTCAAGAGTTGTTTAAATGCAGTCTTAGTTGCCGAATAAAGATAGGCATTGTTTATTTCCATCGGCCCATATCTGTACTCTGCAAAAGTTCCAAAATTCACAAATAACTTTAAACTCTTGCACCGTTTCAAGCTATCAAGCAACAAAGTACCAAACCGTATATTGGCATCTAGCAATCTTTCTAAAGTACCAAGATCATCCTTACTGGAAAGGTATGCAGCTAAATGGATAACACATTCCGGAGCGTATTTTTCTATTTCATCCAAATGCTCTATATGAACATAAGATATATCAACATCACCAAATAATTCTACAGCTTTCTTTTTATCTCGAACTATGCAAATCAATTTATTACCTCCCTGCTGCAATACTGGAACTAAATGACGGCCAACAAATCCTGTCGCACCTGATATTAAAATATTCATCACGCAACCTTTTTATAATTACGCATAGGTGCAAATGGAATATAGAGAGTATCATCTACCCCCCCCCGTTAATATTATTTAACAATACCAAAGCTTTCCAACCGGGCAAAATATTTCCCTGATAAGGACGCATAACTTCTCTTTTTCGATAAGCTCTCCCACCCCAATTTATATTCAACCTCACATCATATAAGTTTTCATAAATATCAGCTAATTCTCGCAATGATATTTGTTTACCAGAAGAAAGAACATATTCAGATAAAACAGAAACTGTCTCATCGTTCAGCATATTAGCCAACTGTTCAAATCCATTTACGACATCATCAATATGAAGCAAATCCAATTTCTGACCACCAGGAGACATAGCTAAAGTTTCACCGGTAAAAGCGATACGGTCAAATAAGGCTAAAACCTTTTTACGAGTATCTCCCGGACCATAAGTATCACACAATTTCAATGTACAGAAGCGGAGTTTACTCGTTTCTGTATAATACTTGGCCATTGTTATAAAAGCTTGTTTGCTTGCCGCATACAAGTCTACAGGATTATATTCATCCGATTTATCAGAAACATTATAATTTTGCCAAATTGTTCCTGTATTTAAAAACCACTTAGTCTCCGCTTTCTTACATGCTTCCAACAAAGCTGTTCCTAAATAGATATTGGAAAGAACTAAATCTTTAATCTGTTCACTCTTATGTTCGGCTATATAAAAAGAAGCTAGATGGATAATACCATCAATTTTTTCCTTACGCAAATAAGCAGCCAATTCATCAATATTTTCTGAAAACACAAAAACATTATTTACATTAAGAAATGTACAATTTGAACCTGAACGTACTAAAATGTACAAATTATGTCTTTTTGACAGATAGGAAATTAAATGTTTTCCAATAAATCCCGTTGCACCTGTTACCAATATATTCATAAAACTATTATAACATAAAACGACAATCTATTATCGGCTTTTCAGTACGTATCCGAATATCTCTAAATTCATCCCATGCAGTCGCTATTACAAATACATCCGAAGCGGTCACTATCTTTTCGTATTCTGAATAATAGATAATATCCAAATCATAATGAGAAGAAAATTCCTCATTAGCTACAGGATCATAAGCATATATATTATGATAGCCCTCTTTAAGCAACTGCGCTATAATCTTTGCACTCGGAGTGTCCCGAACATCATCAGATTCCGGTTTAAACGATAAACCTAAAATTGCAATTCTGATATTTTTTTTATCACCAATGACCTTCATTATCCGGTTTGTTATAAATTCCGGCATCCTGTCATTTGTAATAATCACGTTCTTCAATATTTTCGCGTCAAAGCCGGCAGTCTTAGCCACTGCATAAAGTGCATTTGTATCTTTAGGCAAACAATAACCACCATAACCACATCCAGGATAGGCATAGGAAGACATAGAGCATCCTCCCCAACGTTTGTCTAAATGAAGAATACGGAATGCCGTAGCAATATCAATATCACCAATCGCATCAGCTATAACAGACATTTCATTTGAATAACTAATCAATGTTGCCAGCAAGGTATTAGACAGATATTTGATGAATTCACCTGTATTCAATGATACACAATAAACAGGAACAGTTTGCCCATCATAGATATTACGAAGTATATTTTCCGATTTATCATCACTTACTCCCAATACAATACGGTCGGCATTCATAAAGTCAGTCCAACAATGACCTTCGCGCAAGAATTCCGGGTTATTAGCCACCCCGTAATTATCTCCAACTGTTATTCCTTTTTCTTCCAAAAAAGGAATAATCTTACCTATAGAAGTAGAAGGAGGTATAGTGGACTTAGTGACTAATACACGAAAACGGGTATCGTCAACAACATTTAATGTCTGGTCTATCGCTTCCAATAAATATGTCAAATCAGCCTGACCATCCTTCCCATAAGGAGTACCGACACAATAATAAACACAATCACTCTGCAGTATGGCTTCCTTTAATGAATCCGTAGAGACAGGATGGAAGTTATGATTTAAATGACGTTCCAAAGCGGTGTCTAATCCCGGTTCCAGGAAAGGAAGTTTGCCGGATTGAATAACAGATAATCTCCTCATATCAATCTCAACACCATAAACCGTATGTCCATACTCGGAAAAGCCCAATGCTGTAGTAAGCCCGACAAATCCTAATCCGAAAACTGTAATTACCATTTATATTCGCCCTCCTCACTTTCTTTTATAAATTTTAAAAACCTTTTCACGCCCTCTTCAACAGAAATAGACGGATTATAACCCAGAATTCTTTGAGCTTTCTCTATTTTCGGGCAACGCCTTTGAGGGTTGTTCGTTAAATACTCACTATCATCCGAAATGGCATAAACCACTTTACCTGTGTAACCAAAAATATCTTTACCGGCACTTACATAAATCTCTGCCAGCTGAGAAATACTAATTTCCGGTTTTTCAATGCCAATATTAAAATAGTCATATTTTCCATAAAGCAGTATTTTCAGGTAACCGTTTATAGAATCAGCAATATAGCAGAACGTACGTGTCGGAGACCCATTGGATAAAATCTCTATATTCCTATTTTCTTTGATTGCCAACGCAAAATCTGCAGGCACACGCTTATCATTGATGCGCATCCCGGGACCATAGTTATTGAAAGGTCTTGCCACCCCAATCGGCATATTATATTTCTGAGCAAACAGCATACACATCGTTTCACCAAAACGTTTGGATTCATCATAACATGCACGCGGTCCTGTGGCACATACATAACCATAATATTCTTCAGAAGTAGGTACATGTTCCGAATCCGGATTTCCATACAATTCACTCGAAGAATAAAACAAGAAACCTTTAATTGTTCTTTCTGTGTAGAAATCAAGGAGAGAACGAAGTCCCCAAATATTAGCATCTAATGTTTCTATCGGATACTGACGATAAAAGACAGGTGAAGCAATAGAAGCCATATGAATAATATAATCCGCCTCTGCAGCGCCGTTTACTTTTTCAATCTTATCTTTAATAATATCGAACTTTTGTATATCAAACAGAGAATCCTTTGAAAGTTCTTCTATCCATTGTGGATAGCCGAGCATAAAATTATCAAGCCCTATCACCTTTTTTAATTCCAAGTCGTCGGCCTTAGATTGAAAGAATCGCATAAAATAATATCCGAGAAAACCTCCACACCCTGTAACAAGAATAGTGGCACCTTTTAGTTTTCCCCTTTCTTCTATTGTTAGTCCGGCAAATGTATGTTCAAAGTCTTTTGCCAATGTATTTGTCACCATATCAGTTACCGATTACAAAATTCTTTTATTGTTGCAATCATATAGTCAAGCATACTATCTGTCATACCGGGAAATACACCGATCCACAAAGTATTGTTCATCACATAATCCGTAACAGGAAGCTCACCGACAATTCTGTACCCCTCCCCAGTTTCTCTCATTTCATCAAAAGCAGGATGCTTGATTATATTGCCGGCAAATAACGTACGAGTCTGTATTTTTTTGTTTTCCAGATATTGTGTTAATTCATTTCTAGTAAAACCTGCATCTTCACTGACTGTAAAAGGAAAACCGAACCAACTGGGATTAGAGTTTCTCTCTGCTTCAGGAAGAATAATACCCTTTGTTCCCAATAAACCGTCATACAACTTTTTAAAATTTTTTCGGCGAGACTCTACAAAACCATCAATCTTATCCAGTTGAGCACAGCCTATTGCCGCCTGCATATCAGTTACTTTTAGATTAAATCCCAGATGGCTATAAACATATTTATGATCATAGCCTAAAGGAAGCTCGCCATATTGTTTGGTAAAACGGTTATTACAGGTATTGTCAACACCACCTATACACCAACAATCACGTCCCCAATTTCGAAACGAACGAATTATCTTATTCAATAAAGGATTATCTGTATAAACGGCGCCTCCTTCACCCATTGTCATTTGATGAGCAGGAAAGAAAGAACTAGTTCCAATATCTCCCACTGTCCCGGACTTCCTGACAATGCCATCTATCTCAATCTCTGTACCCAACGCATCGCAGTTGTCCTCAATTAACCAAAGATTATATTTTTTACAAAATTCCGATACTACTTGCAAATTGAAAGGATTACCCAACGAATGGGCTACCATCACAGCCTTTGTCTTAGACGAAAGAGCCTGTTCCAACTGCGAACAATCTATATTATATTCAGGTATAGTAATATCTACAAATACAGGAATGGCACCATATTGCATAATCGGCGTGACAGTAGTAGGAAAAGCACACGCAACTGTAATGACTTCATCACCTCGTTTTATACGACGGTCACCTAACAAGGGAGATGTTAAAGCAAAGAATGCCAATAAATTGGCTGATGAACCAGAGTTTGTCAATGAACAATATTTTGAACCAATCCATTTAGCAAAACGATTTTCAAACTCTAGTGTCCAAGGTCCTGTAGTCAACCAAAAATCTAATGATGAATCTATCAAATTTTTCATTTCTTGTTCATCAAAAACACGTCCTCCATAATGAACGAAACTTTCACCGGGGACAAACTCTTTCTTTGCCGGATCATGCACTTCTGCATAATATTGTGCAGTTAACTCTAAAATCTGCTTCTTTAGTTCTTCTTGTTTAGACATAAAAATATTAATATTAAAAATTATTCTTTTTGTTCTTTGTTACCAAACTTTCCATGGAGCTTCTCCATTATTCCACATTTCATTTAATTCTACATTATCGCGTAGTGTATCCATAGGCTTCCAAAAACCAATATGGCGAAATGCATGCATTTTGCCTGCCTGTGCAATACTCTCTAAAGGAGAGCGTTCAAATATGACGGTATCATCATTGTCGGGAATATAATCGAATACCTCCGGTTCACAAATGAAATAACCGGCATTGATCCAGTTGCGATCACCATCAGGCTTCTCCTGAAAAGAAAGAACTTTATTCGTATCCAAATCGATCTGGAGAGCACCAAACTTACCACCTGGTTTATAAGCAGTCAGCGACAATATACAACCGGACTGACAATGCGAATCAATCGTATTGGTGATATTCAGATCAGCGACTCCATCACCATAAGTCAGCAGGAAACGTTCATTGCCTACATATTTCTGAATACGTTTGATACGCCCACCTGTTTGGGTATTCAGACCAGTATCCACCATCGTTACTTTCCAATTCTCCGAATGATTGTCAAGAATAGTAGTTGTATTATTCGATAAATCAACAGTCATATCACTGTTGTGTCGAAAATAATTAGCAAAGTATTCTTTAATCACATATTGTTTATATCCACAACATATTATAAACTCATTGATACCGTAATGACTATATGTTTTCATTATATGCCAAAGAATTGGCTTTCCTCCTATCTCAACCATAGGTTTAGGAATAAGATTGGTAGCTTCACTCAAACGAGTACCGAAACCACCTGCTAATATGACTGCCTTCATCCTTATACATTTTTTTATTTTTTATATCTAGATATTTAAAACACTCATTCAAAAAAACAGTAAACAGACTATATCTAACAATAAACGATGTACTCAATATGCATTTTTTTCTCCTACAAGTACATTAGCTATAGTCTTATAAATGATATATAAATCAAGTAATATTGTCCAATGCTCCATATACCATATGTCAGCCTTCACACGACCTTCCATTTGTGACAGTTCTTTAGTTTCACCACGGAATCCGTTCGTTTGTGCCCAACCCGTTATCCCGGGTTTAATAAAATGGCGTACCATATACTTATCAATCAATTGTGTGTAGACCTCTGTATGAGCCAACATGTGGGGACGAGGACCTACTAACGACATTTCACCTTTGAATACATTAATAAATTGTGGAAGCTCATCAATATTAGAACGGCGAAGAAAATCTCCAAATCGGGTCTTTCGAGGATCATCTGCTGTTGCCTGCTTGCAATCCGCCTCTTCATTCACCAGCATGGAACGAAATTTATAGCATTTGAATTCCCTGCCATTCAAACCGGTTCGCATTTGTGTAAAGAATATAGGACCGGGAGAAGTCAACTTTATGATAATTCCCACAATAAGATAAATAAACGGGAAAATAGTAACTAAAAAAAGACCTGATAATACTATATCGAAAATACGCTTTAATAAACGATTCTCCATTTTGCTAAGCGGTTCGTACCGCAAATTCAAAATCGGCATATTACCCACCATGCTATGCCAAATACGTCGGGGAAAACCCTTACATATATTAGGAACGCCATGAAAATAAAGCAAATGGTTCTCACAATAATTCATTATAGAAAAATTATAGCGTCCCTCCTCCATTGACAAAGAACAAAAAACATGCTTGATTCCTGTGTGTCCGGACATAAATTCAGAGAAACCATCAGGACTACCACAATAAGAACATTGGGAGGAAAAAACATCATTAGGTTTAATATCAAAATAACCTACGACTTCATAAATAGATGCCAAAGAACTCTCCATTTCCTCATATAACATCTGCATATTATTACCTCCGCCTATAAAAACAGCATAGCGTTTGTGTTTACCCTTCGCACAATAACTAATCAGCAAATGACGAATTATGATACGATAGATGCTTAGAATAACAAAGAGTATGAAAAAATAAACAAAAAAAAAGAGTGGAGAGATTATGGATATTCCACTAAAAGCCATGATACAAACCCAAAAGACCGAAAAGGTTATGATATTCTTCAAAACACGTAACACAAGCTGGTCGGCACGAATTTCTCTGCTATTCCAGGCTCTTCCACGAGATGCCGAACAGGCTAAGTAGCAGAGACTAAGCGAAGTCATCATCAAAGAAGCAGTACAAGAAAAAGGCAAAGAATTGAATGCTTTTTCCCAATAGAAAAGAAGCAGGAATAAACAGAAGTTCAGGATGATCAGATCTCCCAAAACTACAATCAGCTCTACGACTTTATTTATCTGGTTAGTTGATGCCATTATCACGTTATCTATTAATTTTAGGCCTATATTTCTTTGAACTTATTCAGAATATTTTCTCCGAATAACTTCCAAAATATGACAATACAAACAGAAAGAAAGATAAATGCCAGAACATATATTTTTTTACTAGTCCCCGAAGGGTTCAATGGTACCACAGCAGGCTCTACAACAGCAAATACCGGTTTCTCTTCCTGCACTTTAGCCCTGGCG
>ENA-ORIJ01001191-ORIJ01001191.1-human-gut-metagenome-genome-assembly--contig:-NODE-1191-length-10745-cov-9.21674_pt1 | contig 10745 bp, 9 predicted proteins | sample MGYA00243030_ERZ508746 | MGnify/ENA primary metagenome ERZ508746 (study PRJEB26277, sample SAMN04329826) | human gut metagenome | biome: human-associated habitat | host: Homo sapiens | place: USA... | reverse complement strand
TCCGGGACGGACGTGTATGCTTTGTGGCGCGCATGGACACGGTGCGCACCCGCACGGCTGCGGAATATCGTGCCGAAATGGATAAAATATTTGCGCACCGCCGCCATCCGGAGCGTCCCATGCGCTTTGAAGGTGCAGTGCTTACCAGCGTAGTGCCCCAGATCACCGGGGCACTGGCCGAGTGCGCCCGCCACTACACCGGCAAAAAGCCGGTCATCGTTTCGCCGGACATCCGCACCGGGCTGACCATGGGGGTGGACGAGCCCCGCGCCGTGGGCAAGGACCGGCTGGTGGATGCCGCCTATGCGGCGGCAAACTTTCCGCTGCCGGTCATCACAGTAGACCTTGGCACCGCCACCACCTTTAATGTGGTGGACAAGGATCGGGTGTTCCGGGGCGGCGTGATCTGCCCCGGCCTTTCCACCGGGCTGCGCGCACTGGGTGAGCGCTGTGCCCAGCTGCCGCAGGTGCATCTGGGCTCCCCGAAAAAAGCCATCGGCACCAATACCGAAAGCTGTATGCTGTCCGGCTCGGTGCTGGGCACCGCCGTGCTCATTGACGGCATGGTGCAGCGCATTGAAGAGGAATTGGGCAGCCCGGCTACACTGGTGGTCACCGGCGGTCTGGCAAAGTACGTCACCCCGCTGTGCCGCCACCCCCTGACCTATGACCCGGAGTTGCTGATGAAGGGGCTGGCACTGCTGTACCAGCTGAACGCCCCGCAGGAGCACGGCCGCAGCCATGGCGGCGGCAGGCATTACGGTCAGCAGGGACGCCTCCGGGCAAAGCACCCGCACCCCAACCGCCGCACCCGCCGCGAGCCGGAGGCGCTGGTAGGCTGAGGGAACAAGAGGATAAGGGAGAGCATTATGAAACTGGGCATTCTTGGCACGGGTAAGATCGTGCAGGAATTTTTGCCATGGCTTGTGGAGCACACGCCGTTTACTGTGCAGGCGGTGTGCAGCACCCCGCGCTCGGCGGCAAAGGCCGCAGAGCTGTGTGCACAATATCAGATCCCACAGCACACCACCAATTACTTTGAACTGCTGCAATGGGTGGACGCGGTCTACATCGCCGTGCCCAACTTACAGCACGCCCGCTACGCCCGGGTGGCGCTGGAGTCAGGCAAGCACGTCATTGTGGAAAAGCCCATGGCGGTGACCGCCGCCGAGACCGAGGAGCTGGCTGCGCTGGCACAGCGCAAGCGGCTGTTCCTCTTTGAGGCGATGACCACCCAGTACCAGCCCAACTACGCCAAACTCCGGGAGCTGCTGCCCCGGGTGGGCACGGTACGCATGGTACAGTGCAGCTTCAGCCAGTATTCCAGCCGGTACGACGCCTTTTGCGCCGGGCAGACCCCGCCGGTGTTCGACCCGCTGTGTGCGGGCGGCGCACTGATGGACTTGGGCGTGTACAACGTCAGCTACATCGTAGGTCTGTTTGGTGAGCCGAATAAGGCGGTGTATGCCGCCAACATGGAGCGCAATATCGACACCAGCGGTGTGCTGATGATGGATTACAGCGGCTTCAAGGCGGTAAGCCTTGCCGCCAAGGACTGCGCAGCCCCTGCCCGCTGCATCATTCAGGGCACGAAGGGCTACATCCTGCAAAAATCCACCCCGAACTACTGCGGCGGTGTGACCTTCCATCCCAACGAGGGCAAGGAGGAGCACTACAACCTGAACGGGGATCGTCCCCGGCAGGCGGCAGAGTTCGAGGCCTTTTACCGCGCCATGACCGCCGGAGACCAGGAGCTGTGCGCCCGCATGCTGGATACCAGCATCGCGGTGAGCCGGGTACTCACGGTGGCGCGCCGCAGTGCCGGGGTGCGCTTCCCCGGCGACAGATTTTAACGCATTTTTCTCTGGAACACGCCCTGACAACTACGCGCTTCCAAAGATTTGAATATTCACCTAAAACCCGCACAGAGCGGGCAGGTTTGCGCCGTATCCGACAAAAAGGGCGGAACGGCAGCAGGAGGAAAACTGAATTATGAAGAATACCAATACGAAGACCTTGACTCGTGTGGCCCTGCTGGTGGCCATTGAACTGGTGATGAAGCTTGTCGGTCTGGGCAGTGTGCCCGTGGGCCCGCTGTACATGAGCTTCCTCACCCTGCCCATCGCCGTGGGCGCCATCACCATGGGCCCCGCCGTGGGTGCCCTGCTGGGCGGCGTGTTCGGCGCTGTGAGCTTCTACGATGCCATCACCGGCGCATCTGCCATGACCGGTGCACTGTTTCAGGTCAGCCCGCTGAACACCTTTATCCTGTGCGTGGGCATGCGTGTGCTCATGGGTCTGTGCTGCGGCCTGATCTTCAAGGGCCTGCAGAAGCTGGATAAGTCCCGCACCTGGAGCTACATCCTCAGCGCCATGACCGCACCCGCCCTGAACACCCTGTTCTTCATGGGCTACATCGTGCTGGCTTTCTACGGCTGCGACTATGTGCAGAATCTGGTGTCCGTCAAGGGCGCTGCCAACCCCTTCATGTTCGTAGTGCTGCTGGTTGGCGTGCAGGGCGTAGCCGAATTTCTGGTGTCCGGCATTCTGGGCGGCATCGTCGCCCGCGCCGTGGCAAAGTTCCTGAAGTAAGCCCGGCTGCGCACCATGTCAGGGCGGCGCATCCGTGTTTAGAATAGAAAAATGAATGCTCCTCCGGCAACTGCCGGAGGAGTTTTTTGTTGGGAACGGCTCCAATATCCTTCCTGTGAAAATGCAATGCCGGAGCGTCTGAGGACGCTCCGGCATTGCTCTATTCACAAAAATATCGTCCCGCCTGCCCGGCAGCCTTTACTTCTTCTCCCGCAGCTGTTCCAGATAGCCGTCGGCCTTGATGGCCTCCGGGGTGAAGGAGTTATTCTTCCACCAGTTCACAAGGGCGGCGGTCACGGTCAGGCCGGTGGTCACCAGCTGCTCCACGGTGGCGCTCTCGATGGGCAGCATGGGCTTGCCGCAGGCGCTCAGCACCTGATTGGTCAGTGCCAGCGCCAGCGCAGCCGTGCGTGCCAGGGTGGCGGCAGAAATTTTGCAATGGGTATCGTTCATAGGTTCAGTTCCTCTCTTTCTCTAAATCTGCGATGCGGTGGTTGGCCACCTTCATCTGTTCTTCTAAAATGGGTACGCGGCGGGCAAAGTTGTTATGCTCCCGCACCTCCCGGGTCAGTTCTTCCAGCTTGGTATCGGTCACCGCCTGGCTTTTTCCGTTGGCGATCAGCACGCCGATCAGGGTCACCGCGCCTGCAATGATGGCTGAGATGATGCCTGTCATCGCGCTCACCCCCTCCACCGGGCTTTGTCTGCCCGGGTGTCCACGTGCACCCAGCCGGCGGCGCGGCCCGCCTTGACGGGGTAGCGTCCCACGCCGCCCCGGTCCGGCATCAGGCTTTCGGCGTAGACGGCCACGTCCTCCACGCTCACGTCCTGCACCCGGATATCCGCTGCCCGGCCATACAGGTGCTGGCTGAACTTTGCCCCGCCTGCCTTGGCGTTGTGTGCCGGGGTGCGGTAGGCGCTGGTGATCGTCACCGGTTTTCCGAAGTGCTCCCGGATACGCTCCAGCAGTTCTGCCAGCGCCGTGTCGATGAAGACAGGGTCGCTGCCGTCCTTGCAGCGGAACTCCCGCACACAGAAGTGCGGCGAGAGGGCGGTGCTGCCGTCCCGGGCAAGAGAATACGCTTGCAATGCCATCGTGCGCCCCCTTACAGCCGTTTCAACAGCGCTGCGATGGGCTCTGCATAAAACCGCTCGTAGCCCGCTGCGTTGGGGTGGGTGCCGTCGCTGGTGTACTTATCGCCCAGTTCGCTGACGCCGGAGCCGCCCATAGGCGGAGTGGTCTCCGCAATATCAACATAAGGCACGCCCCATTTTTTCAGCGCCGCAAGGATGGCAGGTTTGTAGGTCTTATACCAGTTTTCGCTGCTGCCGAACATCCCGCCGTGCGGGAATACATAGGCCACGCGCTTGTCGCTGTAGTTCTTTGCCAGATCGTCCAGCATCTTCTCCAGTGCGCCGGTCATGGTCGTTTCGTCGTAGGCAGCGGCAAAGCCATCGGTCAGGGTACCCACAGGGGCGTTGTTCCAGGCATCATTCACGCCGCCTTCCAGCAGAATGTAGTCTGCCTTTGCAAGCGCTGCGGAGTTTGTCACCACCGTGCTGATGCAACCACGGGTGCCGCCGTATACCTTATCGGTAATATTCGGGGTCAGTGTTGCGCCGTCCACCGCTTCATTGGTCAGGGTCATGCCGTACTTGTCTGCAATACATTTGCCGTAGCCGCCTGCGCTGCCCTTGCCGTAGGCGATGCTGTCACCCGCAACGTACAGTGTTTTTCCCGCCAGCGGGCTGATGATCTGACCGTTGATGTCAAACACTTCCATTTTACCACCCCTTCTCGATGTAATCGTTCACCTTGTCGTCACTCAGCAGGCCTTTATACACCCTGCACTGGTACAACGTACCAGACCAGAACTGCTGCTTTTTACTGCCGTCCGCGCTCTGCGCCGCACCGATCAGGAAGGTCTGGGGCACGTCTACGATTGTGCCGTTTGTGGTTTTCCACTCGGTCAGCGGGCAGTAGGTACTGCCGCCGCGATATTTTCTGCCGTCGATCTGCACTGCATACCGCGTACGGGTCTTGAGGTGTTCGATGCTGTCCGACAGGGTCACGCCGCCGTAGTTGTAGTAGGCGAACTCGGTCTTATTGTTCAGCGGGCTGCTGGTGGAGTTGAAGCCGGGCAGATTGTCGGTATCGCCGGTCTCGGTCAGGCAGTGCAGGAAGGCAGGCCAGGTGTTGGCATTAAAGTCGTCCCCCGCTTTCGCATCCACTAGGATCGTGTATTGCGGCGTCTCGGTGGAGGCGTGCTCCAGCAGCTTCAGGCCGGTGTCCAGTCCCTGGGTCAGCACGGTCTCGCCGGGCAGACTGTAGATCAGCTGTGCTGTCTCCACTACTTCCACCGTTACCGCGCAGCTTGCACTCTTACCGCCTGCTGTGGCAGTCACGGTGCAGTTACCTGCTTTGATGCCTGTCACCACGCCGTTTGCCACAGTGGCAAAGCCGGTAGGCAGAACGCTCCACACCACCGCCCTGTCGGTTGCGTTCGCGGGCAGCACGGTGGCCGTCAGGGTCTTGCTCTCGCTCTCGTTCAGGGTCATGGTCACGGCGCTCAGGCTCACGCTCTGCACCGGAACTTCCTGTGCACTGCCGCCCCACTCTGCACGCAGAGCATTCAGGGTGGGCTGCATCGTGTTGGTCTTATAGGCTGCATTTTCAAACAGGTTCAGCAGCAGCGCCTTTGCGTTGGCGGTAAAGCCCTCGCCCGGGTCACCTTTTGCACCCGCCGGGCCGGGGTCGCCCTTTTCTCCCTTGTCGCCTTTTTCGCCCTGCGTTCCGGCAGCATTGGCAATGCCTGCTTCCATGTGGTTCAGCTGGGCAGCCGTCAGGGTCTGGCCGTCCACAAAATTCTGTTTTTCGTAGCTCATTTGTTCCTCCCTAAGATCATTTTTCCAAGGATCGCCTGCCCCAGCACGGCAAAAACGTTCTCCTTCGGCGGCTGCGGGTTGCCCCACAGCGTCGCCAGACGGTCGCAGGCTGCCATGGCTGCGTCATTGCCCGCCGCCAGAAGCCGCAGCACTGCCAGCAGCGCCTGTTTTTCCGCAGTGGTAATGCCGCCGCCTGTGCCCAGCAGCCCCACCAGCGCCTCCCACGCAGGCGTAGCCGGGGCGGGCATCGTGCCCTCTGCCGTGCCGCTGTTGGCGCATACTTTGCACCGCACATCAGCGCTGGTCACGGTGCGGCTGCCGTCCGTGCCCTCAAAGGTGAGGCAGCCCGCGCCGGGCACTGCCGTCACCGCCGCCGGTACGGTCAGGATTCCGTTTTCCACCAGCGTAGCCGCGCTTGCGCCGGGGGTGTGCCAGTGGGCGCACACGGTCAGCCCCTTCCACTCGCCCCGCTGCTCGATGCGCAGCCGGTAGTTGCCCCGGTTGCCCGCATACCCCAGCAGCAGCTGTCCGCCGGGCACCGCTGCCGCGCCGTTTCTGTCCAGCCGGATGGTCATCTCATTCATGCTGCACCGCCCTTACACATACTGGTAGCCCTCCACGTTGAAGGGATAAGCGTTGTCATTGCTCGCCAGGTTTACATCGACCACGCCGATGTTCACCGTGCCGTTCGCAGCAAAACTCACCTTCACCAGTGCTTCGCCCTTGCAGTAAACGCCGTCCCGCAGATTGTAGGTGTTGCCGCCGCCCACTATGGCCACCGCCGTACCGCCCCGCACGATGCGGGTGCAGCCGTAGTCCGCAGCCGCCGCTGCGGCTACTCCGCCGGTGGTAGCAATCGTGGTACATTCCAGAGGGACCGCCATCCTTACCACAATATAATCCACCTCGTCCGGCACAGTCATCGTCTTGTTGCTTTTGCCCGCTGCACCGTCGCTTGTGTAGACAAGCTTTCCGTTCATGTCCGTCACTCCTCTCAGTTGATTCAGTTTTTCTGCCAGGCTAAAGCCCAGCACCGTATCAAGGTTTTCCGCCGTCATTTCCAGTGTGCCGTCTGCGCTCACGGTCAGGCCCCGCCCCACCTTCACGCCGCCCAGCACGGCTGCGGTGGCGGGCGGCATGGTGCAGCCCATGCCGAATTTCCGGTCTGCCTCGGCCTTGGAGTAAAACCGGTCGTCCGCGCCCAGCTGCAATAGTGCGGCGGCCTTTTCCTGCGCCGACCAGCCTGCTGCCCCGGCGGCACTGGTCAGCGCCTTTTTTACGCCGTAGGGCAGCAGCGCCGGGGTCAGGGGCGCATGGGCCTCGGTCATACGGTCCAACTGCGCCGCCGTGGCGGGCACGGTGGTCAGGGTGGCATCTGCCCGCACCGCAACGCCGTACTGCCCGTCTGCCCGCACCGCGCCGGGCGTTGCCGCCGTAGGCACGGTCTCGCTGCGCACATAGGGGCGCAGGTCCGGCAGCGGGGTGGTATCGGTCTGCACCGCGCCGGTGGCGGCATCCACGCTGAGAATGCGCACCACCTCGCCGGGCAAAGGCTGCGCCGGGCTTGGCACCGCCCCCACATCCTGTGCGTTCAGCTGCACCGCGCCGCCCTTGCTGTTCACGCTCAGCACCTGCCCACCGGTGGGTGCATAGCTTTCTGCCCGCAGTGCGGCAGCCTCCGCCCGCTTTGCGCTGGCCTCGGCATCGGTACGGTCGGCCAGAATTTTGTCCGCAGTCTTTTGCGCCAGTGCCGCCTGCATGGCGGTATCTGCCGCACCGTTCTCGGCACGGCGGGCGCTTTCCGCTGCGGCGTGTGCGCTTTCCAGCACGCGCGCCACAAACTGCTCGTACACCGAGGGCGGCAGCTCCTCACTGCCGCCGTCCGTAGGCAGGGTGGCGTACACATCGTAGCTGCCGGGGCGGGTGTAGGCGGTGTAACCGCCGCTGCCTATGGCGGCCAGCATCCACTGTCCCCGCACGCTGCCGGTCAGGCGGCGGTCCACCGTCACACTGTCGTCGGCGTCCAGCGGAATGGCGGCCAGCTGCACCCCATCGCTGCGGCGCAGATACAGCGCCAGGGTGCACCCCGCCCACGCTGCGGGCAGGATGAACTGCAGCCGGTCCACCCCCTCGGCGTTCTGTGCGCCAAGGTGCAGCCGGTGCGGCCGGGGCACAAATTCGGTGCCGCCGCACTGCTGCTCAAGGATTTCGATCTCCATGCAAAACCTCCTTTTCTGTTTGCTGTCCCGATTGTACCGCCGGGGGCGCAAAACTATCCAGTGTGTACTAAAAATGTGAAATTTTCTGTTCTTCGGCATTTTGCTAAACGGGGTTTTGGCACCGGAAATGCGAGCTTTTCTCCCCTGCCGGGACCGGGTAATTCCCCTGCAGGTTTTCCATGCAAAACCCGCGATGTGGGGCAGCTTGTTTTGGGCGCAGCGGCCGCTGCTGCGGCCTTATTCGCAGAGAAAAGAGCCGGTGCAAATGTTAAAAATTCATGAACGAATTGCCCCCAGAAAAAAGGAAAAAATCAGAAGGAAACCACCTAAAAACCAAAATATCAAAAGAAACACTGTGAAAATTGCACAAAAAATAATGTTACAAATCTAACAAAGTGCAAGACACAAATTTGACAGATGCTTTACGGTCTGGTAAAATAGCGTTTGTGCAACGAACGTTGCAGCGTTTAAATTCTATCTGGATGAAGTAAAAAGCCGTCCTGCGTACGGCACGGCATGGGCAGATGCGGCCTGTGCCGGGGCAGTTTTGTGGTCTGCCCGAAGCGGATTCCAACCTGTAATACGGTGCTCATTCTTTTTACCCGAAGAGAGCATCGTATTTGACTGTGAGACGCTTATACTCAGAGCAGCCACAGTCCGGGCGGCCGGGGTGCTGATGCAATACAGACCCGCGGCCGCGCCAAATACGACAAAGAGAGGAGTTGTCTCGTATCGCTTCCGTTAAATTGAAGAAAGCAGTTACTGCCGCAAAGCAGGCAGTATCTCCCCGTGTGCTGGCATTTTGTGTCATGGTGGTATGCCTTGTGGCTACCCTTGGCGTCACCGCTACAAATCTGCGGCTGACCTACGTCACCGACTCCAATGGTGCACGGCAGGTCCTTCTGACCGATGCCGATGCTTCCCCCGCACAGGTCATGCACCTTTCCGGCATCCGCTCTGAGGAGGGCGATGAGGTCTACTACACCGCGTTCAGCGGCAATCTTGCCTCCCTGAACATCGAGCGCGCATTCTCCGTCAGCATCACCGCCGACGGGCAGGAGTACCCTGTAAAGCTGGTGTTCGGCACCGTAGCCGATGCACTGGAGCGCGCCGGTATCACCCTTGAAGGGGACGACTACACCGAGCCGGCGTTGGATCACGTTGTGACCGCCGGCAGCAAGATCGTGGTCCACCGCGTAGACTACGCAGAGCGGGTGGAAACTCAGGCCATCCCCTACGACACCCAGTATGTCTACACCAGCCTGTACTTCCGCAACACCGGCCGCACCACCACGGTGCAGCACGGCGCAGCCGGTCAGCAGACCGTGACCACCCGTGACCGCTATGTGGACGGCGAGCTGGAAAACAGCACCGTTGTGGATACCACCACCACGGTGGAGCCCACCGACCACGTCATCAAGACCTACGGCGCAGGTGCGCCGGTGTCCCCCCTGACCGGCGCGGACGGCACCACCAACGCCCCCACCTCTTATAGCAAGGTGCTCACCGGCAAGGCCACCGGCTACTATTCCCGTACCGGCAAGGGCTCTTCCGGTCTGGGTCTGGGCTATGGCACCGTGGCTGTGGACCCGGACGTGATCCCCTACGGCACCAAGCTCTACATCACCTCCACCGATGGCAAGTTCGTCTACGGCTACGCCGTAGCCACCGACACCGGCATCGCCGTCCAGAAGGGGCAGATCCTTGTAGACCTGTTCTACGAGACCTACGCCGAAAGCGTCATCAACGGCGCCATTCAGGTCAACGTCTACGTTGTGGGCTGAGCCGTAAACAAAACACAATAACCACGCAAAGAGACCGCTGTACAAACTGTGCAGCGGTCTCTTTTGATGTTAAGTAGAAAACTATTTTTATTTCGGGGTCGGGGAAAGTCTGTGGGCTTTCCCCGACCCCTTTTCTGTTTTCGCAACGCTTTCGCTGAAACCGTTTGGCAAATGAGCAGTTTACACGATGTTGAGCTGCAAATTTTGGATAATATGCCCACAACATACAGAGAATGCCAGAAAATTTGTGTTAATTGTATTTGTTTTTCGGACAAAAAGTCTTGCAAAACTGGTCAAAACATTTTAATATAAAAGAGTACAAAGCTGCGGATGCCGCTTTCGGCTTCCGCACGGGGAGGAGCAGTTTATGAAACCGACCGAAGAAAAGATTCAGAGCAACACATCGGACCTGCCGGTGTACCTGTTCAAACAGGGCAACAACTGCGAGGCTTACCGCTACTTCGGCGCACATCTGGAAACACGGGTCGGGGAGTCCGGCGTTGTGTTCCGCGTATGGGCACCGCACGCCGTAGCCATCAGTGTTGTGGGCGACTTCAACAGCTGGAAGCCCGGCAGCCATCCCATGCACAAGGTGGATGGCGATTCCGTGTGGGAATTGTTCATTCCCGGCATGAAGGAATACGATGTTTATAAATATTGCGTGACCACCCGTGCAGGCGACCTTGTTTACAAGGCCGATCCCTACGCCTTCCACGCCGAGACCCGGCCGTCCAACGGCAGCAAGGTCTACGATCTGTCCGGCTTTGCATGGCACGATGCCGCATGGCAGGCCGCACAGAAAAAGGCGGACGTGATCAACGGCCCGATGAATATCTACGAGATGCACGCCGGCAGCTGGAAGATGAAGGAGGGCGGCAAGCCCTACAACTACTCCGAGCTGGCGGACGAGCTGATCCCGTACATCAAGGATATGGGCTACACCCATGTAGAGCTGCTGCCGGTGATGGAATATCCGTTTGACGGCAGCTGGGGCTATCAGGTCACCGGCTATTTTGCACCCACTAGCCGCTACGGCACCCCCAAGGACTTTATGGCCTTCGTGGATAAGATGCACGCCGCAGGCATTGGCGTCATCATGGACTGGGTGCCCGCCCACTTCCCCAAAGACCAGTTCGGCCTGTACAATTTTGACGGCGAGGCCTGCTACGAGGACCCCAACCCCAAGCGCGGCGAGCACAAGGAGTGGGGCACCATGGTGTTCGACTTCGGTCGCGACGAGGTGCAGAGCTTCCTCATTTCCAGC
>ENA-ORIJ01001188-ORIJ01001188.1-human-gut-metagenome-genome-assembly--contig:-NODE-1188-length-10768-cov-3.34986_pt1 | contig 10768 bp, 8 predicted proteins | sample MGYA00243030_ERZ508746 | MGnify/ENA primary metagenome ERZ508746 (study PRJEB26277, sample SAMN04329826) | human gut metagenome | biome: human-associated habitat | host: Homo sapiens | place: USA... | reverse complement strand
TTGCGGAGATGTTATATATGTTGAATCAGAAAACATACAAAGAATTATGAGAAAAGGATGGTTGTATGCCACGGGCTTATCTTGTCTGATGGGGATGAAGAAAGAAGGAGGATTCTTTATCACTTTGCATGTAAAACTTCAGTTAAATTAGTTTGAATTCTGTATTTACATGGAATTAACCGTTTTTTAATCCTCAATTAAGTCTGTATGCCGCTATTAATTAACCTCAGCTCTCTACATTTGCATCTGTCTAATGGTAGCATTAGGTCTCCAAGTAAAAAGATTATTAAGAGAAGAACTACTATAATAATTTAATTATAATACTATGAATAGAGTACAGATGACAATAATATGGTCTCTGTCAATTGTATTTTTTGTATCATGCGAAAGTGCGGGAGATAAACGTTTGGATTTTGCACTCGAACAGGCCGGAAAAAACAGGATAGAACTGGAAAAAGTACTGAACTACTACCGAAATGATAGTTTGAAGTTAGAAGCCGCCCGCTTTCTTATAAGAAATATGCCTGGGCATGGCGGTTATGAAGATGACCGTCTGGATAGTGTGAAAGCGGTGATGAAGGCCGCGGTGGAACTGAATATAGGAGGTTATCTGCCTGATAGCGAATGGAAGCGCAAGTGGGATTAATTTTAATTTAAAAGTTATGGTAAAATCTATTTTTTTTATGTGCTTCTTGGTTTTAATATATAGTTGCACTTCAAATTTAGTAAAAGAAAGGGCTAATAGTGAAGTAACAGATGTTTATGTTGATGTAGATGATGTCATTGATGAATTAGACTTTTCACTTTTTCTTAACGATGAGGCGAAATTCATTAAATTGGAAACGACGGATAGTTGTCTGATTTCAGAGATGAAACAAATAAGCTATGTTGATGGTAAAATTTATATTGCAGATGAATTATCTCAATCTGTGTATATCTTTAATGACAGTGGATCTTTTTTAAAGAAAATAGGAGTTAAAGGTCAAGGCCCTGGAGAATATGTTCGTTTAGGAAAATTCCAAGTTGTTGGTAACTATCTCTATATAAAGGATGATGCTTCACCATGGAAACTTTATGTTTATGACTTAAAAAGTTCTGTTGGTAGGCTTATGGATATTGATGAGAATCTTTCTTATGATGATTTCTATTTGCAAGGAGACAACTTGTACTTAGTAGCTAATAATAATTCTTCTTATTCATACGGGTGTTATAATTTATTGAAGCTTGGTATGGCGACTAATGAGATGGATTGCTATCTCCCTTTTTCAGAAAACTTGGCGAAACAGCACTCTCATTGGGGGCTTTTTTCTAATATCAGTCAATACAAAGATAGCTTGTTGATTATCTGTTCCAATAATGATACTATTTATCAATCAACTAAAGATGGTACTTCAGCAAAATATGCAGTTCATTTTTCAAAGCGAGAGCTACCCGAGGATTTACGTCAGAAAGATGGGACAACAATCATGATGACTGCTATGGAGAAACGTTATATTAAAGGGCTTAGCTCTATATTGAATTTAGATGGATATTTTATAGCGCAATATGGTGACTACATAATGCGTAGTATACTGTATGACAAACGAACCGATGAGCATACGGTTGCTAATGTGCTTAAATTAGGTAAATGGGGCGATTTGTACATGTGGGAATACTCTTTCTCTGATGATGGTAAGCTTATTGTAGCAGACTCTGGTGGTGCTTTTCTTTCGTCGTGGAAAGAACGTTATTCTAATCGTACTTTTATTCGCAGTGAGGATAAGAAAGACTTACAGAAAATATATGAGCAAACAAGTGAAGAAGATAATCCTATCATTGGGATTTTTACCTTGAAAAATAAATAAGAGTGAATTTATGAGGAAAAAACAGTTAAGCATATTCTTGTATGCTCTAATCATAATTGGTTGTGGAATCTATTTCTATTACGAGATTCATAAACGGGACAATTTTATAAATGACTTATTAAATGAGTTGAAAGAAAATTCATATAAATTAATCGGGTTAGAAACTTTTAATCAGAATAGGAATTATGAAATTGAATATAATGGAAAATATTATTCTGACAGTTGCAAGGTAATAAGTATAACTGGAGAGAAGTGCTTTTTGACTGATTTGATACGAGGAAATAAATTGGTTTTGCGGTATTCGGAGTTAAATTGCAATACATGTATTGAAGAGCAAATTGACATACTGAATTTATATGTCGATTCGATTGGAGTAGATAACATCTTGCTTTTTACTACGTATGATAATATTTTGTATTTGAAGAGATTTAAGAAAGCTAATCGAATAAAATTTCCCATTTATAATTTAACTCAAGAAGTTAATTTGGAATTTGCAGATTTGGGATTACCTTATTTCTTTGTATTAACAGAATATACTAGTAGAATAAATAGTATGTATATACCACTAAAAGAAGCACCAATTTTGACGCAACAATATATGCATTGGATATTAAAAAAATATTTTAATGAAACCAAATGTAAAATGGCGATATAGTGTTTGGATTCGTTTGTTATATATAATTATATTTGTAATTGTATTAGGTGAACTGTTTTTTAACAATTACTCTTTTTTTAGGATTCCTACGACCTCAATGGAGCCGACATTGTTTCCTGGAGATAGAGTATTGGTGACCAACTTTACTACTGGAGACATTGTGCACAATGATGTTATAGTATTTAATATGCCTTTTCTAAAGGCGCCGTTTGATAGTATTGTGTTTTGTTCAGACCAATATCTTGTGAAACGTTGTATCGCTTTACCAAATGATACGTTTGAAATAAAGGGTGGCTTCTTTCGTGTACATGGTTATAAGGGTCTTTTAGGGAATATGAAACAGCAAAAATTGGTGTCTAAGGGCATTGATACGGTGATGTATAATAATAATCAAATATCTGTTTTTCAGGCAGAAAATAAGTTTTGGAGTGTAAGAGAGTTCGGTCCTTTATGGGTTCCTGCCAAAAATATGACTGTGGTAATTGATTCTGCTTCGTGGATAGTGTATAAAGCATTAATTGAATGGGAACAAAAGAAAAAAATGCATTTGAAGCTGAATAAGGTTTATTTGGGTGATAGTTTAATCAATGCTTATTGTTTTATGGAAGATTATTATTTCGTTGCTGGAGATAATCTACCGGTTTCTGTGGATTCTAGATATTGGGGTGTTTTACCAAGATCCTTTATTGTAGGAAAAGTAGCTTTTGTTTGGTTTACAAGAAGAAAAGAAACAAAAAATATCGAATGGAAAAGAATGTTTTTAAAAATGTGAAGTATACGTGAGATATTGTAAGATGAAGATAAATGTGTGTGCTAAATTTAATTGTAGTATTGTGTGGTTGTCAGTGCTAAGTCATCTTCTGATTTATAATGGAATTTTTGAGACTATAATATAAAGGAAAGTCTATTTAGAAATATGTCTTTAAATACCCCTTTTTACTTCTTTAACGATAAAATATAGTTCTATAACTAAAAATATTAGTTTATTTGCGGAGATGTTATGAATATTAAATCTAAAAACACACAAGAAGTTATGAAAAAAGAATGGTTGTATGCAGTAGGTCTGGTTTGCCTGGTGTCGGCTTGTACCGGTACTCCGCAATCGTCGGCTGACGATGAACTATGTTCTATTGATGTGGCGGGAGCTATGGAAAAGCCTGCCGAATTGAAACTTTCGGAATTAGGAAGCGATGTACGCTATGTTCCATTAGAAACAACCGATTCGTGTCTGGTAGGTGGAAGCCCGAATATTCTGTTACTGGATAAAGAGATTGTTGTCTTTTCACGTCAAACTTGTTTTATCTTTGATAAAGAGAGCGGTAAGTTTTTAAGCAAAGTGGGACATTTGGGCGATGATCCGGAAGCTTATTCAACTGCGGCGCCTACTTATAATGATGTAAACGGTCTGCTTTATTTTATGCGCAGACCCGGTAAGTTACAGAAATATGATTTGCAAGGTAATTACCGTGGTGGTGTAACGATACCTACCCCTCCGGATTCACCGAGTGATTTCAGTTTTACGGATTCCGTGATAATAGGTCGTTACGGTAATATTGTAGGTGATAACGGGCGCGCTTTGCTGTTATTTAATGAAGCGGGAGAACTGATAGATACGGTGCCTAGCCTACTTCCGGTTTTGCCTAATAGAGGAGTAGATGACATAAACAGTATCAGCGTCAAAAAGCAGGGAAATGCAGGTATTATTCTGACTACATTTAAAAGTGGAGATGCCTCGGCAAGTGTAGCGGGTATTCCTTTCCTGTGGAAGAGTGATAATAAGATACGTTACAAAGAGAATTTCAATGATACCATTTATACAGTGAGTGGAAATGAGCTGACACCTTATATCGCATTCTCCACCGGTAAATGGCATTGGGGCGCCGAGGCACGTACTGAATCCAAAGATAATGAAAAACGTTTCTTGGTGGGATGTATTTTTGAGACGGATCATACTGTTTTCTTTCAGTGTATCCGGGGACTGTATACAGATGAACCGGAAACGTTTAACGGAATCTACGACCGGAAGGCAAATACTACCCGGATGTATGCCGAAAAGGAAGGTATAAAAGATGACCTGACCGGCTTTATGGCTTTCCATCCCAAGGCATGCAGTGCACAGGGAGAATATGGAATGATTATTGATGCCGGAGAAGTGATGACCTGGTTGGAAGAAAATCCTGAAGCGGCAGAAAATGAAAAACTTTCGGCACTGAAAGAATTGACGGATGATTCTAATCCGGTAGTGATTATTACAGTCCCTAAATAAGGAAGGAGGTATGTTCTTGTCCACCTGTTTGGGAGTGGACAAGAATATACTTGTTTGATAATTAGAAAAATAACAGTTTGTATCCAGTCTCGTTTTGTCCATATATATATGGCGGCTCGTAAAGGGAAAACGACTATTTTTGCATACACTAAGTGTAAACGGAAAAACTAATATAGAATGATAAAGACACAGAACTACCGGTTTTTGATCTGTCTGGCACTATTTGCGTTGGCAGCATGTTCCGGTGCGAAAAAAGAAGAAACCGCCGATGAAGGAGTAGCTACCGTATTGCCGGATGAGAAGAATGAAGTGACCGTGTTGCCTTTGAAGCGGCAGATATTCAATCACGAGTTGGTAAGTAATGGCAAGATAGTGGCCGGAGGAATGGCAGATTTGCGTTTTGAAAGTTCGGGTATCGTGGCGCAGATTTATGTGAAGAACGGTGACCGGGTACACAAAGGACAAAAACTGGCAGAGCTGGATAAATTTCGTTTAAAAAATAAGACCGCACAGTCCAAAGATGCTTTAGAGAAAGCTAAGTTGGAATTGCAGGATGTATTGATAGGGCAGGGGTATGCAGCGGATGATACTGCCAATGTACCCGATGATATTATGCAACTGGCACGGGTGAAAAGCGGCTATGATCAGACCCTTTCTCAATATGAACTGGCTAAATATGAAGAAGAACATGCCACTCTGATTGCTCCTTTTGACGGGGTGGTGGCTAATCTCTTTTCCAAACCCTATAATGCTCCCAGCAGTTCAGATGCTTTCTGTACAATTATCGGTTCACAGGGCATGGAAGCTGACTTTACTGTATTGGAGAGTGAACTCCCCCTTATTAAAGGTGGCGATAAAGTGGTTGTTACCCCTTATGCAGATCCTTCTGCCAAATACGAAGGACGTATCTCCGAAATCAATCCGCTGGTGGACGATAAAGGCATGGTGAAAGTGAAGGCCGTTGTCAACGGACAGGGCAAGCTCTTTAATGGCATGAACATACGGGTTAATGTACATCGTTCGCTAGGTGAACAGTTGGTTGTTCCGAAGAGTTCAGTGGTGTTGCGTTCCGGTAAGCAGGTGATTTTTACACTGAAAGATAATAAAGCGAAATGGAACTACGTGCAGACCGTACTGGAAAATTCCGATGAATACACGATTGTGGAAGATGAAGTGCAAGAAGGAGATGTGGTGATTGTGACAGGCAATGTGAACCTGGCTCATGAGGCACCGGTGATAATTAAGAATTAATAATTAAAAATTAAAGGGGGGATGGTTAAGTTTCTGGTACAGCGGCCCATTGCCGTATTGATGGCGTTTACCGCATGTTTTATTGTCGGTATGGTAACGTATTTCACGTTGCCGGTATCTCTGCTGCCGGATATTGCCATCCCGGAGATTACAGTACAAATCTCGGCACAGAATACTTCTGCGCGTGAGTTGGAGAATACGGTGGTGAAACCATTGCGCCAACAACTTATCCAGGTGGCTCGTCTGAAAGATATGGATAGCGAGGCGCATGATGGGGCAGGTCTTATCCGGCTGAATTTCGACTTCGGCACCAATACGGATCTTGCTTTTATCGAAGTGAATGAGAAGATTGACGCCGCCATGAACTACCTGCCTAAGGATACAGACCGTCCTAAAGTAGTAAAAGCAAGTGCTACCGATATTCCGGTATTCTATCTCAGCCTCACCCTGAAGAATGACAGCGCTTACGGACAAACGGACGAACGTGCTTTCCTCGATCTGTGTGAATTTGCCGAAAGCGTTATCAAACGGCGTATCGAGCAGCTGACAGAGGTAGCCATGGTGGATATCACAGGATTGGTGGAGCGCCAGTTGCAGATTGTTCCCGATGAAAATAAGCTTGCCGTACTGGGACTTTCCATACAGGATGTAGAATCTGCTCTTGCCCAAAATAATGTGGAACCGGGAAGTATGACCGTACGTGATGGATATTATGAATACAATATCAAGTTTTCCACTCTGTTGCGTACGGAAGAGGATGTGAAGAATATTCTTATTAACAAAAACGGACGCATCATCCGTCTGGAAGAGTTCTGCCGGATAGGTATTGTTCCCGTCAGGGAAAAAGGCGTATCCATGAGCAATGGTAAACGGGCAGTGACATTGGCTATTATCAAGCAGGCGGACGAGAATATGGATGACATGAAGCAGGCCATTGGCGGCACCATGAATTATTTTCAGAGTGTATATCCTGACATTGAATTCAGCGTTAGCCGAAACCAGACAGAGCTTTTGGATTATACTATCTCCAACTTGCAACAAAACCTTTCGTTGGGCTTTCTATTTATCTGTATCGTAGCCGTACTCTTTCTGGGGGATGTCAAATCTCCTTTCATCATCGGACTGAGTATGGTCGTTTCCATTGTGATCTGTTTTCTCTTTTTCTATTTGTTCAAGATGTCACTGAACATCATATCTCTGTCCGGATTGATTCTTGCATTGGGTATGATGATCGATAGTTCCATCATCGTAACTGAAAATATTTCTCAATATCGGGAAAGAGGATACTCGCTGAAACGTGCCTGTATTACGGGTACCAGTGAGGTGGTTACTCCGATGCTCAGTTCCTCGTTGACTACCATTGCGGTGTTTGTACCACTGATCTTTATGAGTGGTATTGCCGGAGCCATTTTCTACGATCAGGCTTTCTCGGTAACCGTTGGATTGATGGTTTCTTACTTTACGGGCATCATGTTGCTGCCGGTGCTCTATATGCTGGTTTACCGGACGGGACTGCGCAAATCATGGTTCTCGCGTATCCGAATCAATAATCCTATAAAGGATCATACACTCGATCGTTTCTATGATGCCGGGATTGATTTTATATTTGCTCATAAAACGGCAAGCGTATTGTTCTGCATAGTTTCCGTGCCATTGTGTGTATTCATGTTCTATTTCATAGGAAAAGAGCGTATGCCGGAAATAGATCAGAACGAGCTGATAGCCCGTGTGGAATGGAATGAGAATATCCATGTGGACGAGAATCGTCGCAGAGTAGATAATTTATTTGAGTTGTTTAAGACAGAGACTATTGAACAGACTGCCGCCGTCGGACAACAAGACTATCTCCTGAACCGGGAGCAGGCTCTTTCTTCTTCGGAAGCAGAACTTTATTTCAAGACAAAGAATCCCTCTGAGATAGTCCCTTTGCAGGAAAAGGTTTACCGTACCCTCAAAGCGGAGTATCCGTTGGCCGTGATTTCTTTTTCGCCACCCGAGACGGTATTTGAGAAACTGTTTGTGACGGGAGAAGCCGATGTTGTGGCTGAACTTTATTCCCGCAACAAGGAAAAAGTGCCGACAGCGGATGAATTACGTAATCTGGAAGTCTAGTTTGCTACCCCTACAGGATATGCGTGCACGGGTATTGCCTTTGAAAATCAGCTGAATATCCGTATCAATAAAGAAAAATTGCTACTTTATAATGTTTCGTATGACGAGTTGTATCGCATACTGAAAACAGCTTTCAAAGAAAACAGCATAGCTACTCTTCATTCTTACCAGCAATATCTGCCTATCAGCATTGTGGGAGAGGAACAAACGGTAAACAGCATCTTACAGGAAACACTCGTTCCGACACGGGCGGATCAATATGGTGTTGAATATCTGCCTTTGCGTGAGCTGGTATCAGTGGCGCCGGCAGAAGATCTGAAAGCGATTACCGCAGGACGTAACGGAGAATATGTTCCGTTCCGTTTTTATGAAGTAAAAGAGGCGGAACCGCTTATGGAGCAAGTGAAGGAAGTGGTGGATACTACCGGTGATTGGGATACCGCTTTTTCAGGAAGTTTCTTTTCTAACCGGAAGATGCTGGATGAACTGGTGGTTATTCTGTTTATTTCCATTCTGTTGATGTACTTCATTCTGGCGGCACAGTTCGAGAGTTTTGTGCAACCGCTTGTAGTGTTGTTGGAGATACCGATAGACGTAGCATTTGCCTTGGTACTGTTGTGGATATGCGGACATACGCTGAATCTGATGTCTGCCATCGGTCTGATCGTTACGTGTGGTATTATCATCAATGACTCCATCCTGAAACTGGATGCGATTAATGAATTACGTAAGACGGGGATGCCGCTTCTGGAAGCTATCCATGAGGCGGGGCGGCGCAGGTTGCGTCCCATTATCATGACTTCGCTCACTACCATTTTTGCCATGGTACCGTTATTGTTCTCTTTCGATATGGGATCGGAATTGCAGAAGCCGCTTTCCATTGCCATGATTGGGGCGATGTTCATCGGCACATTGGTCAGTCTGTTCATCATTCCGTTGATATATTGGTTTATTTACCGGGATAAAAAAGCTTGATATAATGAAGAAATTTGGTTTAATTATTCTTTTAGGACTTTCTCAGGCGCTTCCGTCCGTCGCGCAGCAACAGCAGGTAACGCTGGACTTGCAGCAGACGATTAAGATGGCGAACGACAGTTCGCTGGAAGCTTTCCGTACTAAAAATATGTATCTTTCAGGCTATTGGGAATATCGTACCTATAAGGCAAATCGCTTGCCGAGCCTGACGCTGAATATGACTCCTGCACAGTATAACCGTGACATTACGAAGCGTTATGACTCCGAACAGGATTTGGATATTTACCGTAGCCAACAGTCTTTCTATGCCTATGGCAACTTGGCAGTCAGGCAAAACTTTGACCTGACGGGTGGTACTTTTTATCTGGATACCGAGTTGGGCTATATGCGTAGTTTCGGTTCCAATCCCTACACGCAGTATACCAGTGTTCCCGTTCGTTTAGGTTATTCGCAAAGTCTGGTAGGTTATAATCCTTTCCGCTGGGAACGAAAGATTGAACCGCTGAAATACGAGAAAGTAAAGAAAGAATATATCTACAATGCTGAGCAGGTATCCGAGCAGGCCACTACCTATTTCTTTGCACTTGCCATGGCGCAGGCTGAGTATGACTTGGCAAAGGAGAATGTCGCTTCTTCCGATACGCTTTATCGTATTGGTATGCAACGTCTGAAGATAGCCTCTATCAGTCGTGCCGATCTTCTGACGCTGAAGCTGGACGTGGTGAATGCCCGTAACACTTTGCAGAATGCTGAAAGTTCATTGAAACGTGCCATGTTCTCGCTGGCTTCTTTCCTCAATCTGGAAAAGAATACAGAGATACGGCTTCTTCTCCCCAGCCGTCCCGGAGAACTAAACATCCCTGTAGATGCTGCCTTGGATGCCGCCCGTTCCAACAACCCGAACTTCCTTGGATTACGCCAGGACATATTGGAAGCAGAACAGAATGTAGACAAAACCAAGAAAGAATCCCGCTTCAACGCCAGTATCAACGCCAGTGTCGGTTTCAACCAGGTGGCGGAGAAATTTGGCGAAGCCTACAACCGGCCTATGCAGCAGGAAATGGTATCTGTCAGCGTCTCCATTCCTTTAGTGGACTGGGGAGTGCGTAAAGGGAAATATAATATGGCCCGTAACAATCTGAATGTAGTAAAGACCTCTTCCCGTCAGAACGAAATCAGCATTGAAGAAGAGGTCATTATGACCGTAAGTGATTTCAATGTCCAGCAAGACTTGGTGACAAGTGCCGAGGAGGCCCTCGACCTTTCCATCCTGGCATACAATGAAACCCGCCAACGCTTCATCATCGGTAAGGCGGATATCAGTAGCCTTACCTTGTCATTGAACCGTCAGCAAGAAGCCCAGCGCAACTATATCTCAGCCCTGAAAAACTATTTGCTGAACTATTATAAAATCCGTAAGCTGACCCTGCACGATTTTGCCAGCGGCTTCTCTCTTTCTGACAAATTCGATTATAGTCACTAATCACTAATAGTCAATCACTATGAATCGCCTTTCCCCTTTTACCCTCATCGTCACCTTTGTCTGTCTGGCACTGGTGGGTTTGGCCTTGGTTCCGATGCTTCCGGTCAAGCTGCATCCGTAGCGCACATTGCCGGGCTTTACGGTGCGCTTTAGCATGCCCGGCACTTCGTCGCGGGTGGGAG
>ENA-ORIJ01001170-ORIJ01001170.1-human-gut-metagenome-genome-assembly--contig:-NODE-1170-length-11053-cov-7.995_pt1 | contig 11053 bp, 10 predicted proteins | sample MGYA00243030_ERZ508746 | MGnify/ENA primary metagenome ERZ508746 (study PRJEB26277, sample SAMN04329826) | human gut metagenome | biome: human-associated habitat | host: Homo sapiens | place: USA... | reverse complement strand
CGTTTGCCTGATAATGCACTTTGGAGGTTTTAATACGATCCTGATGATAGACAGTATCGATCGGAGTAACAGCGTGTCCTGTCAGTTTCATCCCTTTTGCAAAGTCACCGATATTCGTATTCATACCCAAAGGAGATTTCTCCAACATTGCCTTTCCATTGTAGGTAATCGAATAACTCGGCTTTTCGGCTGGAGAAGCAGATACAATCAATTGCAGTTGGTACTGATATACATATCTACACTGGAAATCCTTCCGTCCTCGGAGGGATTTCTTTTTAATTATACGTATCTGTAAATTTGTCTGCGGATTTCTTTGATATTTCATAAAATCTTTGTAAATTGTTACGTCACAAAATAGTTGGAGGACAGCCTTATGAAAGACCCGTTTGACATCAAAGTAAATTCGATTCCAGCTCTTTACAAGCAGTTTCCAAATGAAGAAGCCTGCATTAAATATCTTGAAGATTTTAATTGGCACGGTAACCCCATTTCACCGTTTGATAAAACTTCAAAAGTCTACAAATTGAAAAACGGGAATTATCGCTGTAAAAACACAGGGAAGAACTTTACCGTAAAGACAGGAACCATGTTTGAGAAAACAAAGATTGACTTACAAAGGTGGTTTGTTGCTATATGGTTGGTTATTAACCATAAAGCGGGGCTTTCTTCCTACCAGTTGGCAAAAGATATAGATGTTACTCAAAAGACAGCGTGGTTCATGCTGCACAAAATAAGGAGCCAAATGTATCTTGCCAACGAAAATCCTCTTACAGATGATGTGGAAATTGATGAAACACTTGTCGGGGGTAGAAACAAGAACCGCCATTGGAACAAGAAAGTGGCACACTCGCAAGGACGTTCCCATAAAGACAAAACTCCGGTAGTTGGAATGATACAACGGGATTTCTTAATAAATGCTCTAGTAACGGGAGATACTACCGCCAAAACTCTTTCTGCATTTATAAAGAAACACGTACAGCCCGATTCCAATATCTATACGGATGAAAATGCTTCTTACAACGAAATAGGTAAGGAATATCCTCGTCATGTTGTTGACCATAGTAAGAATTTGTATAGTTACGACAATATCACAACTAACAGAATAGAAGCCTGCTGGACACATTTCAAACGTATGATGTTGGGGACATATCGGAATGTTCACACGAAGAAATACCTGCAAAAGTATGTTGACGAATTTGTGTTCAGATATAACTTGAGGGACATTAGTACTTCCGAAATGTTTATCTGTTTCCTCTGTTGTTCTGACGGACGTATAACACATAAAGAAATAAAAGAAGCAAAATGGATAGAACTAACAGAAAACAAGCAGAGTTTATACTAGGTGAAATTACTATTCCCTGCGTAACAATGGTCAATGAAGTTATAGGGTTGACGGTACAGGGAACACAATTATTGATAAACACCTACTTCGGGGATTTGTCCGATGTGGAAATACCTCAAAAGTATTACTTTGAAATGTGTGGCAAACAAGGCTATTTCCTAACCGTAATAAATCACCTCTATGGGTCGTCTAAAGCTAAAACTAAACGTGGATTTAAGAAGTTATTGGCAGAAGCACTCCCGTCCCTTATAGACCCTAAAAACGGACTAATACAAAAAGAGCCGGAACTTAGTCCGGCTGATTTAAAAAGGTTTGATAAATTCTTGTTGAAAGCAAGGAAAAGATAATGGTTAATTAGTGTACGGCACAAACGCCGTTGAGAGTTACTGTAATAACATTTCCAGATTCATCTGTTATTTGAGCGGGTTCTGACCAATCGATGCCGTCTAATGAAGTTGAAAAATAACCATCACTACTAAGTACGACGTATCTCCCATTTCCGAAATCCGCATCAATCCATTTTTTTGATGAATCAATTGATGCGGATTTCGGGATGGATGAACCATCTTCAATGTATTGAATCCCTCTATTTGACGAGCGGGTATTTATAAGTATAAATTTCCCGTCTCCACGCACTATTTTCGTGGGATATATTGAGGAGGAGGTATCCCTTTCCCATTTTTTACCTTTGTTCTTGGTTACATATTTAAATCCGCCAGATGTAAAGCCAATTATCATTTCTTCAGATACAGCTAAAGCAGCCATATTGGAACCTGCAACGCCTGCATCATCCCAGGTTATACCATCAATCGACAGTTTTACATTTCCATTATAGTTACACACAGCAAACATACCGCCTCCATGACCAAACCCAACAGGGGTGATACTTAAATTTTTGGTATAAAAATTTATACCGTCGGATGTCGTTGCAATACTTTCAAAATTACTGCAGAACAAAAGGAATGTGCCATTTTCAAACATCAAATCATTAACTGAAACTCCAATTTTCTTTGGGGCAGACCAACTACTACCATTATTAGTTGAATATGTCACATATCCACCTACTCCCACAGCAACGACTATGTCATTTCCATACGCAACAGCATTCCACGCGTTACTTCCTACTATCATATTTAAATCTCCTATTTTAAAGTTTATAATATCATCTGTTGACAGTGGTTCAACAGGTTCCTCCGGTTCTTCTACGGGTGGCTTAACAGGCTCATAATCATCGTTGTCCTTCTCACACGCAATAAACAAACAGGTGCATAGCACCACCATACAAAATATTTTCATTCTCATAATCGCTTTTAATTTGTTGATTTCAATAATACTACGTTATTGTAGTTTTTATAATATTTCCACCGGCTCCAACTAGAATCAAATTTAGCGGACCAGCTTTTTGCGAAATAGGAATAGTCCTTGTTATTCCACCTCCGGTAATAGTTATAAATGTGGAACGGCTGCCTCCTGTATTTTTATCGGCTTTCACATTTACAGTTCCGTTTCCGGAACCTGTATCCGGAGTTGCGGTAATAAAATCTTTCTTCATAATTCTATTTTTATGTATTAGTAGAACAAAGTTATTTTGTTTGACAACAATATACAACTTAGAAATCCTAGTTACATATAATACGTGAGAACCATAAATCAAATTTTATCATGGGTTATTCGTTCTTTATTGGAACGATTGAAAAGACTGTGTAGATAGAAGGAATGGTGACAATAATTCCTTTTGAACTTTCAATTCCAACATGGGAATTTACTCCATTATCGGGAATCACTGAGTTTTGCTTTTGAACATTTGTAAATGCCCCAATCAGCATAATAAATACTGATAAAACGAAATACTTTTTCATAATGGCGAATTTTAAACGATTTTCCTCAGACAGCCAGTGAGAACGTTATATATAAAGAAAGTGGGCTGCTCTTCCTGTGAATACTCGTTAGGTATCGCCAAACACCTGTATATACACACAGAAAGGCAACCCACTTGTATGAGTTGTCCTCTGTGCCCTGTATATACATTCGGTAGATTTGGCGATTTTAACGAATATCTAAGGCACTTTCCTTTAATTTTCCAATAATGTCTTGTCCTCAAAGGACTGTGCAAATATAACTACTTTCCTATATGCAAACAACAAATTAGCGGTTTAAATCAACTTTTGTGAACCACATGTAATCATCCGTACCAAACTTGAAATTTTCCTTGTGAATGGATTGCGCTTTTTCCATTAGGGACTGATTTGTCATTCCTTGGGCAAAGTTTATCCCGAGGTTCAGAATTAGTTTTGTAATGTCTTGCGCATCCTGGACTTCGTTGTAACGACATTCCCTAGTTTTTAATCTGACTTCCGGAGCTATATATGCTCTAAACTCACCTAGCACATTAAGAATAAGAATGTTGCAATTACAGTGCATCACTAGCCCTTTGCAGGCGTCTAAAAATACATCATTAGTTGTCATATCAATATATGTTATTGGTTAATACTGATATTATATACGTAGGTGGGAAGTGTCTGTATGGTGTCCGCAGACAAATTTACAGATACGTATAATTAAAAAGAAATCCCTCCGAGGACGGAAGGATTTCCAGTGTAGATATGTATATCAGTACCTTGCAGTTTTTCATCCGGCCCTTTCACTACCACTTCCTGTGCTATCAGAGAAGTCAGACAGCAACTAGCCAGCAGGGTACTTATTATCTTCTTCATATTATTTATGTCGTTATTATCTTCACTTTTTTCTGTTATTTCTCATTTGCCTTCTTTATGCGGATCACCGTAAAAGAATAGGCAGGTAATTGATAGTCAAACTTTTCTGCTACTTCCATTGTGTCTTCAACAGGTAGCGGGGTATCGGCCGGTTTGCCGGTCAGTACGGTTCTTTTTGCAGAAGACTGTATAGCACCGATTCCGGAAAGGTCGACATTCGTATTCACCTCTACGGGAAGTAAATTGACCAGCTTCACAATCACGTCGCCACTTGCCGAGTCACGGACAATAGAAGCGGCAATGCGTTTCCGCACTTGATCGTCTCTATTATCAAGAGTGATCTTTGACGGCAAATATTCGTTTCCGGCATTCTGTCCGTAGAGTTTCTGAACATAGTAGCCGGTGGTAGGTTTCACTTCCCGGTTATTGAAGTAAATCAAATCCGGATTCCACTGAGTATGTCCTTCTTTAGCGAGAAGAGGGGCATAGGAAGTCATGTGTACAACATCTCCATTACGTTCCAAGGCAGCAAGATAAAGAGCTTCTGTCAGTGCTGTTTCGATATTCGCCTTTCGTCCCGGTATGTGAGTTGCATATTCGCCCAAGTATACTTTTGTCTTTTTCGAACGATCGTATTTGTCGTAGAAATCCTGGTTGTTCAGGAACCATCCCGGAGTCTGGTAATAATGTTCGTCGACCATCGGAATACCCAGTTTGTCCGCCAGCTTCCATCCTTCCACGTAGTCTGTACCCTCATTGAACGGTCCCACTGTACCGACAACAATCGTTTCAGGATATTTTTCTTTGATGGCATTGAAGATCATTGTGAAGCGTTCTTCGAAGATATCAGTGATAAGATCTTCATTTCCGATACCGATGTATTTCAGATTGAAAGGTTTCGGATGCCCGGCTTCGGCACGTACCTTTCCCCATTTGGTCTTCTTAGCGTCACCGTTTGCCCATTCTATCAGATCAAGAATATCCTGAATATAAGCTCCCATTTCGCTCATCGGGATACCACCTTGTTGTCCTCCTCTCAAGTCGCCGTGACAGGCAGAGTTCTGGCAAGGAACACCGGCCGCCAGCACTGGAAGCGGTTCCGCACCAATATCTTCGCAAAACTGGAAATATTCAAAATAACCCAATCCCATGCTTTGATGGTATCCCCAAAGGTTACGCTGTGCTTTTCTTGCTTCCAACGGACCTACTGTATTTTTCCATTGATAAATGTTTTTCAAGCCATCACCATGAGCCACACAGCCACCGGGGAAACGGATGAAACGGGGATGAATATCAGCCAACACTTGAGCCAGATCTTTGCGAAGCCCGTTCTTACGTCCTTTAAATGTATTCTGCGGGAATAGGGAAATCATGTCCAGATTCAATTCACCAACAGATTGAGGGATGATTTCGAGATGAGTGTCCGCAGTAGCTTTAGCAGTTATCACCGCTTTATATGTTTTCCATTGACGGGAAGACACTGTTAGAGAAGTCTCTCCACACACATTTCCTTTTCCATCTACCAGACGAACCTGCAATTTATTTGATTTACCCTGCGGAACCCGGGCGAAGATGGAAAAATCATATTTCTCTCCGGTGTTCAGTGCGATTCCATCAAAACCTGTATTTTCTAATGCAGCTCCCGGTTGTTCTACATTCAGCACGGCATAATGTGGGTTATTGATATGAATAGGGTCGGTAGTATCAATAGTGAAAGTCGTTTTCTCTCCTTTCAGTGCCCAGGAATGAGTGCTGTTCCAGTTCTTATCTCCTTCCCTGTCCGAAGGGTCGTACTCGAAGTCGCGGTTTTGGATAAGTTCTGCATAGAGTCCTCCGTCTGCCGAATAATTGATGTCTTCAAAAAAAGCGCCCAGCAATACATCACTAATGGCTTTTGCGCCTTCCGGTTGTACAGTGACCGTTGCTTTTACAGGCTTCAAACCGGCAAAACGTTCTCCATCCTGTACCGGACGTTCTCCATGTAATGAGTTCCGATATTGATTCCAGCCATAATTTTTATCCAATCCATCCACCAAGGTCCAAGCTACCCGGTTGATATTTCCTTTCTGCTCTTCTCCGGCAACAATAGCTTTCACTCTCACTCCGTCAAAATCCGGCGTAGTACGGGGATATTTCTGACTGGTCCAGTTGATTAAATCCTTGGAAGTAGCCTGGCCGTATCCATCATGGTCATTCAGTTTCCAGGTACAAATCCATTCGCCATCGGGCGATTGTTTCAAATAAGGATCGAGCATTTTCTTCTGTGATCCCCAGCGGCTATAATCGCACCGGAGATATCCGTAGTTCCGGCCAATTTCAAACCAGTTTTCTTTATCTGTACTCCAGGCAAAACGGAGTCCGCTGCGTCCGTCGTCTCCGGAAGTTGCAAAAGAAAACAGATAAACCGAATCGGGTGTACTCGTCATTTCTTTGATTGCAGCTAAAGTGAGCTGCTGGAACGACAAAAACAAGACAACTAAAAAGAGGAATAATTTTCTCATGGTATATATTGCATTAAGATTATCAATCGCAAAGTTAAGATTTTCATCATTCTAACAAGCGTGTTTCATATAATAATTGGTAATTATACACTTAAAAATATATAAGAAACAAGTAAACAAGGGTAGAATATACACTTTTCCCCATATCGTATACTGTTTTCCTGGATTACAACTAGTTGAATCCATCTTATCAGAATAACTCAAAAGAAAACAAAAGGATGGGAATACTCACTGGGAAGCGAAGATTACCCGCCTGAAAAACAATTGGTTTAACAAATCAGGGACAGGTATTTTTCTCCTGTCCCACGAGATATTTTAGTTCAGAAACCTTCGGGTTTACCATAGACCTTGAAGAGGCGTTTCAACTCTTTTGGGGTAATCGGTATGACAGTGCCATGGCGCGGATGGAAATCCATACTGATAGCATGGTCAATCACTTTGAAATGTTCCAGATCGGAACTTTCGGTAAACTGGTATTTACCTTTCGTATATACATCATACATCAAAATATACTTATCGGAACCAACCAGCGGGAAAATACCCGAACCTTCTACCGGATCCTTCGTCTGCTGTTTATAGTCATCCGATTCTGTCCATTGGCCGGAGGTTAGAGAGGAGGTAGTGGCCTTTTTAATTCCATTTCCATTCCCTTCCGTTTTGTAGAACAAATGATAGAGTCCATCTTTGTAAATAATGTCGCCGTCAATACATGATTTTTTATTTTCCGGAAGAAACAGTGGCTTCGGTTCTCCTTCTATATCGGTAAAATCTTTGTTGGCATAAGCATAATAAATGATATCGGGACCATTGCCATGTTGCATGGACCAGTAAACCATGTACTTTCCTGCTTCCCTATCATAAATAGTTTGTGGAGCCCACACACGTTTCAGATCCTCCTGATTGGGATATTTTTTCTGGATATTCACGATATTGGAAGTCCAGTGTACAAGGTCTTTTGATTTCAATAATATCATGGCACGGTTAGAACTCCATCCATTGCCGGACACCATATCTGTCACCACCATATAAAATGTCTTCCCATCTTCACAGCGCAAGATATGGGGATCACGTACTCCACCTGTTGAACTAATCACACGGGAATCAAGTACCGGCTGATTTCCATTCAAGGCTTTATAATTATATCCATCGAGGCTAACAGCCATCCGGACGGCTTCTTCACTCATGCGATTGCCGGTGAAGTAAACAAACAGGTAAGCAGATTGCTGGCAATACCCAGTCAACACTCCCACAAATAGGAATGCGAAAAGAATTATATTTTTCTTCATATTCATCATCATTTCAATGCTTTTTCATCCATTGTTTTATTCTTGTTCATTCACTGTTTAGTAGTTGAAATCAGCAGGTTTCACATATACACGATATTCCTTAATCATACCCGGATACCCTTTTTCGGCACGAGGCAGATAGCGGAAACCGGTCACATTTTCCACTTTGCTCAAGTCAATTACCAATTGATGAGGATAAGGAACATTGTCCACTGTCATCCAGAAAGTGGATTCCTGCAAGTCGAATATCTTGTCGGCTGTACGGTTGCCACTACGCGTTTCTTCACTATCGGCATAACGAATCTTCCAATGTTCGCGGGATACCGGTTTACCATCAGCTCCCAGGACATCAAACTCTGCTATCGCTGCGATGTTATCATTTGCTTGTGGAGAAAGTGCTTCCAGACAGAAATAACGTCCTTTCACCAGAGTGGCAAATCGCACTTCCTGCCAGCCGTTACCCGGAGTGAAAGCTCCTTCATGGCCCACTTTCTCACCCGTCAGTTTCAGTTTTTCTCCATCCTTGCGGTGTGTTTCGGGAGCTTTTTCACGAAGCACATCGAGAATTGGTTTCTTCAAACCTTTGATGGAAGCCCGGGTAGGACCTTTCAAATCCAGAACGAGGATTTCATTCTCTCCTTCTTTCAGCCAGCACCCCGGCATAAAGAGAGTCTGCTGCGGACCGATTTCCCAGAAACGCCCCATTGCATGACCGTTCACCCAGACCATACCTTTTCCCCATGTACTCATATCCAGGAAAGTATCTCCTACTTTATCCAGTGTAAAGGTGCTCTTATAATAGGCAGGCATAGTCGGTAATATCTTTGTATCGCTATATTTCTTATCTTTTATAAAGGAATAATCTACCGGGAAGTTATATACAGTCCAGTTTTTCAATTCCTTAGTCTGGTTACCCGAAATAAGTTCCACTTTTTCAGTGATTCCTTTGCGGTCGTGGATGGATTTGTCAAAGTTAACACGTCCCATTGCTTCCACAAGAATATCCAGTTGTATGCCTTTTTTCAGCGCGGGCAGGGTCGTTGTAAATTCTCCCTTACGACGGTCCAAGCGTGCCAGCAGTTTACCGTCGGCATATATCTGCGCCCAGTCGTGCACTTCCGTAATTTTCAAAGTGGTGCCTGCAAGAGTCGTTTCGGGCAATGTGGTACGATACAGAATCGTTCCCCATCCCTGGTTGAATTGTTCCATCGGTTGAATATCCACCGTTTGTTTTGCCTCCGGCAGATTTGAGAAAAGCGGAGCCACTTTATGGAAGTGAAACTCGGGGATTTCAATAACAGGCAGAGCTGCGGGCACTGCGGGCAACGTCTCACCTGCCGGAAGATAGTTTTTCAACAAGTCACGAAGCAAGAAAAACTTATCGGTCGTCCATCCGGGTTCGCTAATCGGAGCATCATAATCGTATGAGCTGCACATGGCGGAATAAGCCGGGTTGTTTGCACCTCCCCAATGTCCGAAAGTCGTTCCTCCGTGAGTCATATACAGACTGAAAGAGATGTTCCGGTCGAGCATATCCTTGATGCCCTGTACCATATCTTTTGCAGGACGTGTCTCATGTTTGCGTCCCCAGTGGTCGAACCATCCGCTCCAGAACTCGCTACACATCAACGGAGTTTCAGGACGAAGTTCTTTGAGTTTTTTAAATTGCTGGTCGATATTGGCACCTGTTCCAAAGTTCACCGTCCAAATCAGGTCATCGAGCGCGTTATTGGTGAAGTTACTGCTCCAGTCACATTGAAACAGAGGTACATCGGTAAAACCGGATTCACGAACCAGGTCGCGCACGGCAGAGACATAAGGTTTGTCGATTCCATAAGAACCGTATTCATTCTCTACCTGTACCATGATGATATTTCCCCCTTTATTCACTTGCAGCGGAGCCAGTTGCTTACCGACCTCTTTCATAAAGATGCCTACCCGTTCCATATAATAGGGATCGAGCGTACGCAAGGCTATATCTTTTTTCTTCAACAGCCACCAGGGAAGTCCCCCCATCTCCCACTCCGCACATACATACGGACCAGGACGGACAATGACATACATACCGTGTTTCTGTGCCGCACGGCAGAAAGCTGCAATATCATTCTGACCGGAAAAATCGAACTTTCCTTCTTCCTGTTCATGGATATTCCAGAAAATATAAATACAAATAGTATTCATGCCTAATGCCTTGCACATCTCAATGCGATGCTCCCAATAAGCTTGCGGGATGCGGGTGTAATGCAACTCGGCAGCCTTCACCACAAACGGTTTTCCATCCAGCAAGAATGTGTTCTTGCCTGCCTCAAACTTCCGTGCAGTAGTTTGCGCCTGTGCAGTACTAAAGAAAATAACTGTAAAAAGTACCAGTAAAGCAATCAATCTGTTTTTCATGGTTTATTCAAAAATAGAATTTTAATAGTATACGGCAAAGGTAGGCGATTCACCTAAAAAGGAGGGCATAATTATCATTCAAAAAGGGTTGGAAATAAAGCAAAATAGCGCCAAATAGCAGATAAAACAACAATGGTCGGAAGATGAGAGGCATTTTACCATGCTCATCTTCCGACCATTTGTCCGGTATGTGATTACAATAAAATCAGTTTTCTTTTGTCAATAGACTTTCCAGTTCTTCCGCATTCAGGCGGAGGTAGAATTGTCCGCGATAGGCTACGGAGATAGCGCCCGTTTCCTCTGAAACAATAATGGCATGTGCGTCCGACTGTTGAGAGATTCCCATCGCTGCGCGATGCCGCAAGCCAAGTTCCTTCGGTATATTCAAATCATGGGAAACAGGAAGGATACATCCCGCCGCCTTGATACGTTTTTTGCTGATTACCATTGCGCCATCGTGCAACGGGCTATTCTTGAAAAAGATATTCTCGATTAAACGCTGATTGATTGCCGCATCAATCAATTCGCCCGTACGAACGACCTCATCTAAAGGAGTATTATGCTCAATGACAATCAATGCGCCAACTTTTTGTTTCCCCATGCTTAAACAAGCCATTACCACGGGCATGATATCATCGTGCTTCAACGATTCTTTCTTCGATCCGCTAAAGAGACGGGCCAATGCACTGACATGCCGATGAGATCCCAAAGTCAAAAGAAAACGGCGTATCTCATCCTGAAAAAGCACAATCAACGCTATTACACCCACATTCATCAATGTGTCGAAAATAGAACCCAACAGTTTCATCTCCAGCA
>ENA-ORIJ01001165-ORIJ01001165.1-human-gut-metagenome-genome-assembly--contig:-NODE-1165-length-11098-cov-6.78203_pt1 | contig 11098 bp, 10 predicted proteins | sample MGYA00243030_ERZ508746 | MGnify/ENA primary metagenome ERZ508746 (study PRJEB26277, sample SAMN04329826) | human gut metagenome | biome: human-associated habitat | host: Homo sapiens | place: USA... | reverse complement strand
TCGATGACGGTAAAATCGTAGGAAAAGGCACCCACGAGGAGCTTCTTAAAAATTGCGATGTATATATGCAGATTGCACAGTCACAGCTTTCAGCCAGGGAACTTGGAATTGATGATAACAAAAAGGAGGGCATGTAAGATGAGTGAGAATAATAACGAACAGTTTAAGATGCCTCCTAAGAGGCCAAGAGGGCCAATGGGACGTGGCCCAGGAATGGTCACAGAAAAGGCCAGGGATTTCAAGGGCTCTACAAAGAAACTCATAAAGTATCTCGGTAGATACTGGGCTGCCATCATTGCAGTTATGATATTTGCAGCAGTTTCGACTGTCTTCTCCGTTGCAGGACCGAAGGTCATGGGTAAAGCCACCACTGCGCTTGCCGATGGACTTATGAACAAGATTGCAGGAACAGGCGGCATAGATTTTGATTATATTGCAAAGGTTCTTTTGTTTACGCTGGCTTTATATGTGGTGAGTGCCATCTTTATGTTTGCCCAGGGACTTATCATGACAGGCATCACGCAGAAGACCTGCTACAGGATGCGTAAGGACATCACGAGCAAAATCAACCGTATGCCGATGAAGTATTTCGAGTCAAGGACATATGGTGAGGTACTTTCGCGTATCACAAACGATGTGGACACACTTGGACAGAGCTTGAACCAGAGTATTACACAGATTATTACATCTGTTGCCACTTTGGTAGGTACACTGGTCATGATGCTGTCTATTTCACCGCTCATGACGCTGATTTCACTCGTTATCCTGCCTGTTTCGATGATACTTATTTCGTTTGTCATAAAGCATTCACAGAAATACTTCAGACAGCAGCAGGAGTATCTGGGACACATAAACGGACAGGTCGAGGAGGTGTACGGAGGCCACCTCGTCATAAAGGCATATAATAAAGAGGCAGAGACTGTAAAGACCTTTAAGGAGGCCAACAATGTGCTCTACAAATCCGCATGGAAATCACAGTTCCTCTCAGGACTTATGATGCCTATCATGCAGTTTGTAGGAAACTTAGGATACGCGGGAGTTGCCATCTCAGGAGGTATACTTGCCATAAAGAATGTCATCACAATCGGTGATATCCAGGCCTTTATACAGTATGTGAAGAATTTCACACAGCCAATCCAGCAGATAGCGCAGGTGGCAAACCAGCTTCAGTCGATGGCGGCTGCATCTGAGCGTGTATTTGAGTTCCTCGAGGAGGAGGAAGAGGATATAACAGTGGAAAATCCTGTAAAGCCAGACCATATCGAGGGAAGTGTAGAGTTTTCGCATGTACACTTTGGTTATAATCCTGACCAGATCATCATCAATGATTTTTCTGCAAAGGTAAAGCCGGGACAGCAGGTTGCTATCGTTGGACCGACAGGAGCGGGAAAGACTACCATGGTCAAGCTTCTTATGAGATTTTATGATGTAAGCTCAGGTGCCATTCTTGTAGACGGACATGATATCAGGGATTATAACAGAGCCGATCTGCGAGATGCATTCGGCATGGTATTGCAGGACACATGGCTCTTTAAGGGCACCATTATGGAAAATATCCGCTACGGCCGTCTGGATGCCACAGATGAGGAGGTCATCGCGGCAGCAAAGGCAGCACATGCCCATCACTTTATCCAGACACTGCCGGGTGGCTACGATATGGAGCTCAATGAGGATGCTTCCAATGTGTCACAGGGACAAAAGCAGCTTTTGACAATAGCAAGAGCTATCCTTGCAGACAATCCAATCCTTATCCTTGATGAGGCCACATCCTCTGTAGATACACGTACAGAAATCCGTATCCAGAAGGCACTTGACAATCTGATGAGGGGCAGAACAAGCTTTGTCATCGCCCACAGGCTGTCTACTATCAAGAATGCAGATATGATTCTTGTCATGAAGGACGGAGACATTATCGAGCAGGGTACACACGATGAGCTTCTTGCAAAGAACGGATTTTATGCAGAGCTGTATAACTCTCAGTTTGAAGAATAGAGAAAGCACGGGTATCGTGCAGTTTTGCGAATATGCGTGGGGCTGAATGGTTACATAAAATTTAAAAAAAATACGCTCTCGACAAAATTCGACAAAATGTGTTATCATAAAAGCATACAATTTGTTTTGACATGACAGTAATTGGCGGCATAGGAGAGTTTGATGAGCACTTTAAATGTCGCAGTAGCAGACGAAAAGAAAAACATGCAGAGTTTATTAAAGGGCATGGAGTTTTTAGGAACAGCAAGAAGTAGTGATGAAGCATACAGCATGATAAACGGTAATGCCGGTTCTGATGTGGTACTTGTGTATGTAAAGAGAGCATCCGGTGACACTGAGCCACTTGATGATACATATATGGAGAAAAAATCCCTTGAGACACATGTGACGGATATCATTCATGAGATAGGTGTTCCGGCTCATATAAAGGGATATCAGTATCTTAGGACTGCGATAGTGATGTGCGTTGAGGATATGGAAATGCTTAGCTCTATCACAAAGCTTTTGTATCCCACTATTGCAAAGAAGTACAAGACTACCTCAAGCAGGGTGGAGAGAGCCATAAGGCATGCTATCGAGGTGGCATGGAGCAGAGGCAGGATGGATACGATAGACTCCATGTTTGGATACACTGTAAACTATGGTAAGGGCAAGCCTACCAATTCGGAGTTTATTGCCCTGATTACAGACAAAATACGTCTTGGAATGTAGATTTGCAGCTTAAACAGCACAAAAATCGTCATTATAGACAAATAAAACCATATTTTAACAAATTAACTAGGCAAAATGTACTCCCGCGTGATATAATATGGTATACATTCTATTGGTTTTAGGATGTATACTATATTTTTTATCAGATTAATCGTTGTTTAAATAACTGTAATCTGGGGGAGGTTTCAGCATGGACAAAATGAAAATATTAATGGCCGCATCAGAGGCAATACCTTATATGAAGACAGGTGGACTAGCTGACGTAGTGGGATCTTTACCGAAATATTTTGACAAGGACAGATATGACGTGAGAGTTATACTTCCGAAGTACAAATGTATGGATGATAAATTACTGCCACAGCTTAAGTTCGTCTGTCATTTTTATGTCAATCTCAACTGGCGCAGGCAGTATGTGGGGATTTTTACATCGCAGTATGATGGTGTGACATATTATTTTGTGGACAATGAGTTTTACTTTGCAGGAGATAAGCCATACAACAATATATACGAGGATGTGGAGAAGTTTGCTTTCTTTTCAAAGGCGGTGCTTGAGGCTTTGCCGGTTATAGATTTTGCCCCGGATGTGATACATTGTAATGACTGGCAGACAGGACTCTTGCCGGTTTTTCTAAAGACAGTATACGGCTCAGACAATTTCTATGCCGGTATCAAGACAGTCTTTACCATTCACAATATGAAGTTTCAAGGGCGATGGAAGATTAAAGAGGTGGCTGATGTTACAGGACTTCCGGAGCATATTTTTAATTCAGGGGAGCTGGAGTTCTATGGTGAGGCTAATTATTTAAAGGGCGGCATAGTATATGCAGATGAGATTACGACTGTCAGTCCGACATATGCAGATGAAATCTGTACACCTGAGGGCGGAGAGGGCCTGGATGGCCTGATGCTTGAGCGGCGCAGGCATTTGAGAGGCATTGTAAACGGTATAGATTATGATGTCTTTAATCCTATGAAGGATACATATCTGGATAAGCATTTTTCTGTAAGGGAATTGAGTGGAAAGGTCGTTAATAAGCGTCAGCTGCAGGAGAAGTATGGTCTGGCTGTGGATAAGGATGTCATGCTGATTGGAATAGTTTCGCGTCTGACAAAGCAGAAGGGCTTTGATCTGGTGGCATATGTGATGGAGGAGATGCTTTCCACCATGAATGTACAGTTTATAGTGCAGGGCACAGGAGAGCAGCAGTACGAGGAGATGTTTAATTATTTCCATGGCAGGTATCCGCAGAAGCTTGGAGTATATATCGGTTACTCAGAGGAAAATGCACATGAGATATATGCAGGCTGTGACGCATTTCTCATGCCGTCTCTTTTTGAGCCGTGCGGCTTGAGCCAGCTCATGTCTATGCGATATGGTACGCTGCCTATAGTCAGGGAGACCGGTGGTCTTAAGGACACTGTAGTGCCGTACAATGAGTACGAGAATACGGGCGATGGCTTTTCCTTTGCCAATTATAATGCGCATGATATGCTGCATGTCATCAAATATGCTCTTGATGTGTTTGAAAACCATAAGGACAGATGGCAGGAGATGATGCAGCGCGCCATGAGGCATGACTTCTCATGGAAGGCATCTGCGAAAGAGTATGAGAAGCTTTACGACATGCTGCTTGGCAACTAGTACATCGTTCTGCAAATAACAGGCCAATAATTTTCATGAATTTCCAAATATGTTCTTAGAAAGTAAAATACCGGATACATATCTATGATATGATATCCGGTATTTTGTGTTATCGGGTTATATGATTATCAGTAGACAGTGTCTGTTTTACTATCGTATATGTAGTACCTCTCGCCGAGTACTTCCTCGTCGCGTACCTCTGTAGAGTTTACCTCACAGATGAATTCGCTTAGGTTGCAGACATCTATATCGCTATCCAGCGGCATTACCAGAAACTCATGGATACTGCTTGGTATGAGCAGCATATTGCCGCAGAGCTTTTTTGCCAGCGAGCTTAGCACACCCGGGTAGAGTATGGCGGATGCACCGTTTGTCTGCCTGCTGTTTGTAAGGATATACATAGGCAGGCTGTCAAAATCACAGACTGCGCGCATCTGATTGGCATAGCCCGGACATTTTTGGGCAAGAAACTCTGCCATGTTGATTATTGAGCATGGAAGTATCCTTGGTGTATTTTGCATTGAGGCGCGGATTAGTGTTTCTGTATCTATGCCCCAGCGTGACAGAAGCGCATCTGTGACTGTAATGGTGCCAAATTCAGGCAGTTGCGCTCCTACATATACTTCAAATATGATGGCAAAATCCAGATATTTGATATAGGGCACGTCCTTTAGCTGCTTTTGGTTTTTGTCGTAGCTTATGAGCTGGAAAATTATTTTCTCCTTTACCTTGGAAAAATCATCACAGAAGCTTATGTCAAAATCTTCAGTTGGCTTGAAATCATTGTAGGTGGATAAAATTGCATCGAGAATAGAATCAATGGATACACCATCAAGATACCAATGGTAGTAAGGATTGAGATAAATAGTCGGTGCTATATTGAATTTGGGATTGATAATCACCAATCCGTCGTAGATCATCCCGTTGTTCTTTTTGACAGGATGGATGGTAAGCTTGAAATTATTGTCAAGTCTTGCGGTTATTTCTGTTTCTATAGTATGTAAAAACTCCGTGTATTTCATGAATCTCCTTGCGGAGCATAAAAATATCGGATCTCGTGGAAAAGTAAAACCCACGAAGCAGGGCGCTTCGTGGGTTTTACTCTATCATTGTTTGTTGAAGTTTGCAATATGTATTTTTGTACAATTTTTAGACTTCATTTTTGTGATATCATACAAAATACAGCTGCGCAATCCATTTTTAATCTGATTTGAGCCTCTGCCACAGTGTGTTGTAAAGTGTTGCGTCATCATCATTTAAAGCTCTGTATACTTCACAGTTTTTGAGCATATCGGAAGGAGGATTAATCGCCTCATTTTCCTTCGTTTCTGCATCCTGGTTTTCGATGACAGACTGGATAGGTGATGCATAGTATACATATTCAAAGTTGAGCTGTGCCGGCTCATCACTGCAGATATAGTTCAAAAATTCCTGTGCGCCCTCTTTATTCTTGCATGTCTTTGGAATAAACCATGAGTCAATCCAGAGGTTTGAGCCCTCCTTTGGCACGATATAGTCCAGGTTATCGTTTTCAGCCATGGCTGCAGCTGCCTCACCGGAGTAGCACACTGCGATTGCCGCATTTTCAGCAACCATCTCATCACAGGTTTCATCCACGTAGTAGGCGAGCACATCACTGCTTTGTTTGTTCAGTATATCAAATGCTTCATCGAGCTTTGCTGTATCTGTCTCGTTTATCGAGTAGCCAAGTGTGCGAAGGGCGGGAGTAAAGGCATCACGGACAGAATTAATCATAATCATGTTGTCCTTGTATTTGCCGTTCCACAGGCAGTCCCAGGTATTTAGGTCTGATGCATCAGCCATCTTTTTATTGTATAGTATACCGAGTGTGCCGTAGAAATAAGGCACAGTGTATTCATGTGTCGGGTCAAAGGATGCGGACATGTCGATTATATCCTGATTTACATTTTGATAGTTTGGCATTGAGCTGTAGTCTATCTTGTTGACCTCACCCTCACTTATGAGCTTCTCGATGATGTAGTCAGAGGTGCAGATGACATCGTAATCGATGGCACCGGACTTGTACTTTGTGTACATCTCCTCAGGCTCCTCGTATTCCTCGTATTTAATGGTGATTCCGGTTTCCTGCTCGAAGCTGTCGATTACTGATTCATCGATGTATTTACCGTAGTTTAGCACTGTTATGGCATTGTCATTGTTCGTGCCTCCGGCGCTTATGGTAAATACCGAAAAGCAGCCGATTACGAGTACTGCAACAATTGCGATGCTCACACTACGCTTTATGATGCGCAGCTTTTTAGCCCTTGCAGGCTTCTTTGATGAGCTGACAGGTATCTGGTTTGAGTTGATGTTTACCACAACCAAAAGCAGCAGTACTGTGAAGAAAAGTATGGTTGACAGAGCATACAGTTCCGGCTTTACACCCTTTTTTAGCTCTGTGTAGAGCATGGTTGAGAGTGTGTTTACTCCGGCACCCTTCGTAAAGTAGGTGATGGAGAAGTCATCGAGTGACATTGTGACCGCCATCATAAAGCCGGAGAACACTCCGGGGCTTATTTCAGGCCAGGTGACCTTGAAAAATGCATATAGAGGTGATGCGCCCAGGTCAAGTGCGGCCTCATAGGTGTATTTGTTGGTCTGCTTGAGCTTTGGAAGCACATTGAGTATCACATAAGGGATATTGAATGTGATGTGTGCGATAAGCACTGTCACAAAGCCCAGATTCATGAATTTTACAAACAAAAGCATCATTGAGATACCGGTCACGATATCTGCATTGAGCATCGGGATGTTTGTAGCGCCCAGATAGATTGTCTGGTTACGTTTCTTCATGGCGCTTATACCCATGGCTGCGAGAGTTCCTATTATTGTAGAAATCACAGCTGCAAGCAGCGTAATCTGCAGTGTTGTAGAAAATGCCGACATAATCCGCTCACTCTGAAAGCACTTTATGTACCAGTCGAGCGTGAAGCCTCCCCATTTAACCTTGGATTTGGAGTTGTTAAAGGAGAGTACTATTAATACAACGATAGGTAGATACAGAAACAAAAAAATCAGTCCCATATATACCCTTGATGCTATTTTTTTTACCATAATGCGCTCTGGTCTCCTTCCTTATCAAACAGATTGACGAGTGCCATGCTGATTAATAAAAATACCATGAGCACGAGTGAGAGACCGCTTCCTGCGCCCCACTGCGAGCCATGGACGAAATCCTGTTCTATGATATTTCCGATGAGCAGGACCTTGCCGCCTCCGAGTATCTGTGAAATGGCAAAGGATGTGAGTGATGGCACGAAAACCATTACGATTCCGCTTATGACACCGGAAACTGTAAGTGGCAGTATAATCTTGAAAAATATTGTGACTTTGTTTGCACCGAGGTCAAGAGCCGCCTCAATCCAGTCGTTTTTGATTCTGGTCATGGAGTTGTATATAGGCAGCAGCATGAATGGCAGAAAGTCATAGACCATGCCAAGCACGACTGCTCCGGAGGTATTCATGATGTTGAAGCCCGGCAGTCCGAGAGTGGTGAGTATCGAGTTGATGACACCGTTTTTGGACAAAAGCTGCTTCCATGCGAGTATTCGAAGCATAAAGTTCATCCACATAGGAAGCATGAAAACAAATACCACAAAGCTTTGGTTTTTAATCTTTAAGCCGTTTAAAATCATCGCAAGCGGATAGGACAGCACCAGGCATATTATGGTGCATATGATTCCAAGCCGCAGGGATAAAAGCAGTGCCTTGATATTGGTGTGCTGTGCTATTGCAGCCACATATTCAAATGTGAAGCCTCCGTCAGAGCCTTTAAATGCATAGTACACAATCATGAAAAGCGGAAGTATGATAAATCCGATAATCCATATGAGGTACGGCCCTGCGAGCAGCTGTTTCTTTATTTTAGACATCTATCTCCACCGCCTTTTCATCTGAGGACTCAGGCTTGTGCATTACCTGGATATTAAATGGAATCACCCTGATACCCACATGACTGCCGACCTCTACATATTTGGTGGTGTGTACCATCCAGTCGTAGCCGTTTGCCTTTACCTCAAGCTCATAGTGCACTCCCTTGAAGATATTTGACACGACATCGCCCTGCATGTAGCCGTCCTCCGCAGGCACCAGCTCCACATCCTCCGGGCGGATGACTATATCGACAGGCGTGTTCTCACCAAAGCCTTCGTCCACACAAGGCATCTTTACACCGAGTATCTCGACAAGCTTATCCTTTATCATAACACCGTCGATGATATTACTGTGCCCGATAAAGTCAGCGACAAAGGCATTTTCAGGCTCATTGTAAATGTCCTCTGGTGTGCCAATCTGCTGGATATAGCCCTGATTCATGACTACGATGGTGTCAGACATGGTAAGCGCCTCCTCCTGGTCGTGTGTGACGTAGACGAAGGTGATACCGAGCTCATTTTTGAAGCGGATAAGCTCATACTGCATGCTCTGGCGCAGCTTTAAGTCGAGAGCGCCAAGAGGTTCGTCTAACAGCAGTACCTTAGGCTCGTTTACAATAGCTCTTGCAATAGCGATACGCTGCTGCTGGCCTCCGCTAAGAGAATCCACAGAGCGGTTTTCAAAGCCGTCGAGATTGACGAGCTTTAATGCATACTTTATTTTGTCATCAATGTAAGCCTTGCTTTTTTTCTTTATTTTAAGACCAAACGCGATGTTTTCAGCTATTGTCATATGAGGGAAAAGAGAGTATTTCTGGAAAACAGTGTTCAGATTTCTCTCGTTTGCAGGCACATTTGTGATGTCCTTTGAATCAAACATGATTTTTCCCTTGTCCGGTGTCTCAAAGCCACCGAGCATGCGAAGTGTGGTGGTCTTTCCGCAGCCTGATGGTCCAAGCAGCGTCAGAAACTCATTCTCCCTGATGTATAGATTTAAATCGTCGAGTACAACATTGCCGTTGTATGACTTTGTGATATCGATAAAATCAATTAATTTCTTTCCCATGGTGTAAACCTTTCTCATGTAATTATAGTATTGGTAGGAACTGTATGTTTATAATTTGCTGCTGTACACACTAAAAATGTGGCCGGCAGTAATTACAGCCCTATAAAAGAGCTTCTGCAGGGGAAGCGTCAGAAGCTTGGAGGATTGCTGACCCATATGAGCATGGCATCCTTTGAAGACTTATTTTCAATAAAATGCTTCTTACCGGCTTTAAAATAAAAGGACTCACCGGCCTTTACGGTGTGCACTTTGCCACCATAGCAAAGCTTCACTGTGCCCTTTATCACATATCCAAACTCCTCACACTCCTGAGGCAGATATATTTCAGAACTGCCACCCGGATGAAGAGTGAGCCTGACAGGCTCCATGGAGCGGGTCTGTGCGTTTGGAATGATCCATTCCACCTTGCTGTTTTTTTCCTCGTCAATTTTCTCGAAATAGTCGTTTGCCTTGTATACAATCTGCTCAGGTTCCGAATCGGTAAAAAACTCCGCCGGTGTCATACCCAGGCACTGGATGATATCAAGCAGGGTGCCGACTGACGGTGAATTCTGATTTCGCTCAAGCTGGGAGATAAATCCCTTCGTCAGCTCAGCCCTGTCAGCAAGCTCCTGCTGGGTAAGTCCGTACTGGATACGAAGCTCCTTCATACGATGTCCGATATCCATGTTTACTTCCTTTTCTAATTACATTTTATGTTATAGTTGCTGTAGGTTTAATAATAGATTTTTTGTTTACTAAAAATAAACCAACGAGATAATTTTAATATATTTTTTATAAATGTCAAGGGGAATTTTTGTTGCTTCTTTTATATGGTACGGTTATAATAAATGTATAAATTATATTTTACGTATGGGGTGTTATGAAAATGGGGTTTAAAGAGAATATTAGATTTGCATTTATTGATGAATTTGCCAATGAAATAGGAAAAGAAAAAGCATATCGAATGATGAGTAATTTTAAATGTGAACGTGTGCCGGCTTTAGAATATTTTTTGACAAGAGATTATAATGGACGGATAAAGCCTTATATAGTTTGGGATGATAGTAAAAATATTATTGTCGCATATTTTACATTGATTACTACATGTATGATACTTAAGCCATATGAAAAAACTGATCCTGAGCATACTAAAGAAAAGGACGTTGAAAAAATCATTTCGTGTATTGAATTGGAACATTTTGCATTGAATGATGTGTACTTGAAGCTGGTAAATGAGGATGGATATAGTAACAGCGGAATAGGAAATTATGTATTTAAAGAATATATCAGCACTGTAATTGCAGTTCTTGTATCAGAAGTTAATTTTTTCTATTTAATTCTTCATGCATATAATAATGATAAAGTAATTAATGCATATAGAAATATGGGGTTTGAAACTATGGAGGATGATGCAGAAGCGGTAATTCCTACATTATCTGATGTAAGGGCATTACATTCTGATTATGCCGGAGATTGTAAGTTTATGTTTAGAGATGTAGAATCAATATTGACTGATTTGGATTAGGAGGAAAAACTATGTACAATAATTCACAAAGTCCTATTATGGTTATATCAGGAAAAAAAGCGGAGAAAATGTTAAGCAAATCAGAGAAACCTATTGCGGATCATACAAAGACAATAGATAGAGCAAAAGATAAATTGAGAAAAATGGGAAAAAAATAAATCTATAAAAAACACCTCATTCAGTTTTGAATGAGGTGTTTTTTATGTATGAAGCCGATAACCGGGATCGAACCGGTGGCCTACGCATTACGAGTGCGTCGCTCTACCTACTGAGCCATATCGGCAAGC
>ENA-ORIJ01001153-ORIJ01001153.1-human-gut-metagenome-genome-assembly--contig:-NODE-1153-length-11239-cov-2.65862_pt1 | contig 11239 bp, 8 predicted proteins | sample MGYA00243030_ERZ508746 | MGnify/ENA primary metagenome ERZ508746 (study PRJEB26277, sample SAMN04329826) | human gut metagenome | biome: human-associated habitat | host: Homo sapiens | place: USA... | reverse complement strand
CACGCTCCGTATAATCTATGATTGAAGACATTTTCTCAGCCCCTACCACGATAATCTTCTTGTAGTTTCCCGAGCGAATAAAGTTTGCTCCCGTCTCCAACGCATACAGGAAACCACTGCAAACTGCTTGTACATCGAAAGCAAAAGCACGTTTCAATCCCAGTCGCTCACACAAGATGGAGGCTGTAGAAGGTAAGCGATAGTCAGGAGTGGTAGTAGCAACAATCACCAGATCAATTTCATCCGGTTGAGAATTCGTACGTTGCATTAATTGTTTGGCAGCTTTGCGGGCCATATACGAAGTTCCCAGTCCCTCTTCATGCAAAATACGTCTTTCCTTTATGCCTATACGCCCCATAATCCATTCATCGGTGGTATCGACCATTTTGGAAATCTCATCATTGGTTAGGATATAATCGGGTACATATCCTCCGGCTCCTGTAATTACTGCGTTTATTTTCTCCATAAACTCTACCTAGTTTAGTAAATTCTGATTATAGGGACAATTATATATAAGTGATACTTAAGAAAATGCGGGCGCAAATATACAGAAAAGACTATGAATTCCAAGAATTGGTCAAAAACACTTTGGTCTTTTACCAATGAAAAGGAATAATTGACCAAAATTTCGTTGAATATTATTTCTTAATCCAAATATTGACGATTTCTGAGATAAACATTTGATGTTTGGAAGGTTCGTTTTTATAAGCTTCTTCCATGATTTTTGATTTATAAGGTTCGGTCAGGTTGGCATAGTCCAACTCCTGAATAAACATCTTCTTGCACTCAATAATCATTCGTGCTTCTTCAAAGCTCATTAATCCGGAAGGAGTTTCCAGAGGAGTAAGTCCGGCCTCTTTCACCTTATCCGTATTCCTTCCTGACATTGTACCGCATATACGCAGGGCATTGCGATATTTTTCATTAAAGAAGCTGAGGGTGAAACTCTCATGCTGTTGGAGGAATTGGTAAGTATAGCGGGTATCGCGTATAAAAATAAAGGTAGAAGGACGTTCCCAAATGTATCCCATACCACCCCAACTGGCAGTCATTGTATTGAAGGAACTTTCATCACCTGCCGTTACAAGCATCCACTCCTTACCAATCAGTTGAATCACATTGTCGGGCAAATCGGAGGCTTCAAGTTTATCGTAACGAGATCGCCAATCAGTAGAGGTTACACCACTTTCGGAGGATTCGGAAGCTTGATCATTTACTTTCTTATCACTAGGATTCGTGCAAGATGCAAGGAATAAGAAAAGACTGATTACTGGTAATAAAATCGTTATTTTCATTGATATAGGATAATTAAGTTATGAATCATTTAGTATGCTCAAAGATAATCAATTTACTGAAAAGTCTTCTCCACTTTAGGAAGTGTTTGTTCAATGAGAAGTTTATTCATAAATTCACTTGGACTCATGTTATGACACCGCTTAAAGTTCCGAACAAAAGTACCAGTGGTTGCATAGCCACACTGTTCCGGCAAATCTTTAAGGGCAATTGAAGGATTTTCTCTCATCAGTTGTTCGGCATGCTGAATACGGAAATTATTCAGCCAAACACTGAAGCCTTTATCACAGAATCTATTGATGCTAACCGATAAATAAGAACGATTCGTATTCAGTACATCAGCCAATGTCTCTATCGTAAGGTCACTTTTAAGGAAGTATTGTTCATCACGAACTTTATGTAAGGCTTGCCAGAATAAAAGTTCATATTGATCCATAGATGCAGAATGTGATTCAGGCACATCTCCTTCATCGCATTTCTTAATCATTCCTTGAAGTCTATAATTTACGGCACCTTGTTTCTTCAACTTGCGGTACATAGATATGGACTTGAATGTGGCTGCTACAGAAATCACTAATAGAAAAATACAGATTGCAGCCACATGTGTATTTATTCTATTTACATCTTCACTCTCATTAAGCTCATGCTTCAATTCCTGAATCTTTAAACGCTCTGCATAATTCTTTTTATCGTTCTTCGCTTTAAATTCCAAATACGTTTGCAGAACTGAATCTCGTCGAGCTAATAAATCCAGAGCTTTTTCATATTGCTTAGTTTCACGGCAGAAAGAACTAAAATTGGTAAGGGCTTTTATTTGAAACTCCATCTGAATGGGAGTTCTAACAACCTCTTTCATTAGAGGTTCTACAAATGTATAATATTGATTTGCTTGTTGAACTTTACCTTTTTTCCATAATAAATCAGCAAACAAATAACAAGTGGACAGGAAATAACCGGGTAAAACGACCTCTCTATCTTTTCCTTGATAGTACTTCGTTTTTTCTTTATAAGATTTCACAGCCCTATCCAAATATACAAAAGCGGAATCCTCCTGCTTTTCAAGAGTATAAGTTTCAGCCATCATGCAGTTTAGAGCAATTTTGTCACCTTTATCTGATAATGACCTTTCAGCTAAGTAAATGCGCGCACTATCAGGCTTATTAAGCTCCATATAACTCTTTACAACTTCATTCTGCACCGAAAGATTAAATACTATTTCTTGATTAAGTTTTTTATAATATTCCAATGATTCCGAATAATACCCTGCTCCACATAAATATTTTATCAACATAATACCAGAGACTTGTTGTAATTCTATGGATTTATGTTCTAATGCCAACTGATATGCCTCCTTATATAGTGGTAATGCATTTTCATAATCTTCCAACATCACAAAATGATTCGCTATAGTTAGAAGACACTTGCCCACATCTTCCGGTCTATCGGCCTCACGATACTGTTTTAATAATTTATACCAAATAGGAAGAAATTCATCTTGATTTCCCCGTTCATTAAGCAATAATGCTTTCATTTCATTCACTTGCCATTCTTCCTTCTGTGAAAATGAATGGTTGGCTTCTAGCATTTCTATCCATTTAAGTCCCTCTAAATAAGCACCTGTAACTCCAAATCTATCCAAATTACTACAAATCATCACTAATTGAAGTAAAATTTTCTTTCTATTTTTGCCGGAACTTAAAGGTAAAACCTCCATTAAAAGTCGTTTCTGTTTTTTTATTCCATCTATTTCTTCTTCGTTCCTATACGATATTTTAATCATAGATGCTACCCTATCTCGATCTGACATTTTTTTGACCTCAGATAACAAAGAATCAAAAGAAACTGATAATATCGGCATCTTTGATAATTCTTCATCCAAAACTTCTCTTTTGCCTGAATTAGAACAAGCACTGCATAAAAACAGAAAAAGAAATAGATAGAAACTCTTCACTTGATATAGCTATTTAAATGTTATTGCTCTGAAAGCACAAGCACTGGCACAATCTTCACATTGACTGCAGTATCTCTCCTCTTTCATTTGTACTTTCTCATCTTCTATGTAAAGAAGTCCCAAACTGCAAACATCCACACACTCGCCACATCCCGTACACTTGTCAATGTAAATAATCCATCTACCAACAGGTCTCGGATCTGATTTCTGATTATCCAAAATTTCTTTTTTTTCCATAACTCTATTGTTTTTTAGTTAGTCGCTTCAAAACTACGGAATCTATTTAGAAAAACAATCCTATTTGTACAGAAATATTTTCCTTATTTGAATTAAAAAGATTTTTAGAAGCATTTTCATACCCCATCGTCAATCGGGCAAACCAAGTAAAAGAAACGGTATGAGTATAAGTTAGAGATAAATGCAATGCCCATCTGGGCTCTGTTAAGTAATTGTACTCCTGCCCCAACCGATCCATATTCTGCCATAATTTGATTGTGGGCGTATTCTGTCCTGATTGCAACTTTTTTTCAGCTATCATAGTTCCACCTCCTTTACCGTACTCTGCCCCAATAGCTAAATCAATTCGGGCATTAGATAATAAGAAATTCCGAGTAAATGTAGAATATGCAGTAAAACGGCGTACAGTTTGCATATATTCAGCCGGATAAAAAAACAATTGACTTTTTGTCTGCTTAAAGTCAATTCCCGAAACGATAGAATAACGACTATTCCACTCATTATAAAGTCGATAGTAACCATAAGTCAACCCATATTCATTAATACGGGAAGTAGAACGAAGAACCTTCCCCGAAGAATGCCATTTACCCATGTTCTCTTCCTGCTGCTGCAAAAGATCATAACTATCCGACTTGTCAAACAAAACTTTCCAATTCCATTCATGGCGATTCAACGGAGAAACTAATGATCCTATACCTTTATAATCCAGTTTCCAGCCATCTGTCTCACCTTCTTTCTTGTTCTGTATACGGTCACTTACTATATTTTGTCTGACAAGGTTCCCTCCTATCGGTTGAAATAGCCGAAAGCGTCCATAAACTCCTTCTTCTTGTAAGAATCCTCCGAACTCCTGTGCAGAATAATACCATTTTATATTTTCTCCTTTAGGCAAAGTTTTAAAGTACCCTAACGGATAAGAAACAAAGAAAGGATATGCCGTATGAGTACCTATATTCTGATAATCCACCGTTTCTTTACGATTGCCATAAAATATGGAAGCCCCCAAACGATGACTTCCACACTCATAACCAACTCCGGGAGTTATTTTCCACTCCATCCACTGGTTTTCATTCCGAGGATCTGTATTCTTAGCATTCAGGTCAACTAAATAATCGAACCTCGAACCCATCAGCCAATGCGAAGAAACGGGTAGTGAAAATGCACCGGACAGTTGATATTGTTCCGAACGTTGATCGCCACTCACTGAATCACAAAGATTTACTCCACGCCAGCAGTCACCGGTCATCCCATTCCAGTTCACCTCTTGCTTCCGGTTATTCAGATATCCTATTTTTCCATATAAAGAGACATTACCTATAGTCTGGTAAGATTCACCAAACACCGTATACTTATTGGATGAAGCGGGCAAACTGACATTACCAAAGTTTCCATCTTCAAACCTATACCCCACTTCCGCCACAGAAAACGAGCGGAAACGGTTGAATGACATTCCTACTGGATTAGCTCCTGTCAGCCAATTATTCTGCTGATAAACCCCTTGCATAGAATAGATATGCAATGAATCAGACTGCGCATATACGGGAATCGCCGACAGAAGCCATAAAATAAATAATGTACTCCGCATAGTTGCTTGCTTATTTTTTTAAAGACGGTTCGGATACGATAAAGTCCTCCGCCGCATTGTTCGTATCCTGATAAATGAAACGCCCGTTGGTTGATGCTGCACTTTTACGTATCAACGATTTCCCGGAATAATCTCCTTCCGGAATATACACAGGTCCATGGTTCAGTTCATCAGGCACACGCTTATTGGCATTGGCTTCATTTTCCACACACTCCACACAATCAATCACCCACTCTTTCGGAATCATCAAATAGAATTTAGTCTTATTAGAAGCTCCCGGTCTATTTTCCCTGTTCAATGGATTATTTACATATTCCTCTGCACTAATACCTTCAAATCCAAATATCATGAATGTGGGGCCAACTACCGGAAATGAATACATCCATGCGGTCGAGTTAAGATTTAAAAGCAGGTTCAATGGTTTCACACCGGGTGCTATGTTCTGTTTGCTCAAACTTACATGCCAGAATCCCCAGTCAACTTTAGATAAATCAACTGAATTGGCATGCTGATATTCGCCTCCGGTATGATCTACAGCATTCGTTGCAATGGTAGTTTCTGCTCCGGGCAATAAAGGATACTCCTTACCGCTACCCGGAAATTGCCAGGTCATATCAGCAACGGGAATCCGTTTCATATCCGTATATTTCACGCAGGGAGATACAATACCCGGCATCGGAACCACCAAAGCCAGACACAATCCATCCAGATATACAGTCTCATCAGAGTTATTATAGAGTGTAACATATTCGTCTGCCTGATAATCTGCTCCCAACTCTCCTTTACAGACCACATAATAAATCTCTTTAATGACCAATGCATTTATTTTAGAGCGCGCCAGTTGCAACTGAACTTTCATCACTTCTTCACCCTGTTCGGGCAATAACGACAAAGATTCCAATCTTCCACTGAAAATAATTCCGGAAACAGATTGATAATGTACGGCAACTGTATAATATCCATATTCCACATTAAACAAAGCTACTCCATCAGAAGCACATGAAGAGGTATAAACCGTGCCTTGATCCTTATTTGTCAATACCACCTCCATCTCTTCGAAAGGCAAGGTCACTTCATCCGTAGGAGAAAGCAGTTGGACACTCACAGAGCATGAGGAACTATTCTCATCCCCGGTACAAGCACATAGGAATAACACAAAGAAAAACAATACATAATATTTCATTCTCTTTCAATATCTAAAATTTAATACCAATACTAACTTTAAAAACAGATACTAATTTCCGCACCATAATATAAATCCGGATTCACAACTGCATATTTCTGTATGCTCCGCCGGTATCGTTTCGGATTGGATTGCAGCAGGTTATTAGCACAAAAAGCAACCGAAACATGACGTCCGATCTCTTTAGTAACCCGAAGATTCAATAAGAAATAAGGTTTATACGAGTCCTTCAAAAAAGCGGTAGTTGTATTCGCCCTGATCACTAAATCAGCAAAACGTTCATCCGTCGCCATGTCCGGCGTGAAAGGATGTTGATTTCCCTCTCCGTCTATATAATAAACCGGATTCAGGCACTTCTGATTATTACTGTCCATGTACACAGGGTTATTAAACCGGCTCTCCATTCCCCGCTGTTGTTTATCCATCCACACAGCCTGAAGCGTTAGGCTTGTGATCAAACCGATTCTGGGAATTTGAGTAACACACTGAAACCGGCTATTCAATTGTTGCCAGATTTGAGTATTCGCAACAGAAGGCCCTGTTTCATAAATACCTACATAAGGGTAAGCTTTTCCATTCACTTCTATCTGGGGATGCAAGGCAGAAAGTGCCGTATTCTTTTCACATACATCCAGATATCCGCCACTTATGTAAAATGAAGAACGCAGCGTCTTTGAATGAATCGGACCAATGGTATACTCAACACCTTGTTTCTCCTGTTCTATACCATTCTGGGGTGATAAATAGGTAGCAAACGTAGTATTCAAAGTATATGGAAGAAGTTCACCATCATTCATGACACCCTCATCCGTCAATTCCGGTTGTTCTCCTTTACTGATCAAAGGGGAATAGTGGCGATAGGAAAAAGGTTCGGCAAGATGGGAGGTGCAATAACCATTTTTGAGATGTTCCTTAAACCATACCACATCCGCAATAACACCTCCTATCCGGAAATTCACCCCTATTTCAAACTTCTGGTTAACAGGCAAACGCAAGTCGGAGTTAAAATTACGGTCAGTTATAAATGTATGCATGACGGTCAGACGCTGATTATTCTCAGCATCATTGTACGTAAAGCAATTCATATCCGTATACGATTTATCGGGATACAAATAAGCAAGTACAGGCATCTTATGCATCAATCCCCACCCCAGACGTACACTGAAACGACTTAGAAAAGTATCATCCGTCCTATCAATAAATATCTGGGAAAGATTGATACGCGGATCAACAGAAGAGTTCCGTTGTAGACGCTGAGTCGGCAGCTGAGTAAAACGTACTCCCGCCTGCACTTCGGTCCGCATCTTCCCATAACGGAGAATAAAGTAATTTTCAGCAAAAGCAGAATACTTATATAATAAAGGTATATCCCGATAAGACCTTGTCCGCACTCTGAGCATTTCCAAGGGAGGACGAAGAGGATCGAAACTGATTCCTTTTCCACGATTCCCTTCCACCTCAGCATGAAGCCCCAGTTGAAAATGGTTACTGATGCTCTCACCCATCGTTTTTCTGTGATTGGCAGTCAACGATACATCTCCGCTCAATGGCTTGCCTTCAACGGATAACTGAGAGAAATAATGGGGAGGCAAGAACACTCCGACATGTTCACCTGCCTGCGCGGTATAGGTAGTGACTTGCTGTGTTCCCGAATAATATGTACTGGATTCATTCTTCTGGCTCCCATACGTAAACCCTAGCTGATATTCAAGATTGGAAATCCAGGAACGATTCAATTTCCACTGTCCGTTAGCAGAAAAGGATATGTTTTGATCCTGGTATTTCCGAAATTCACCATCCACCGTATTCTGCCCTCTTTTATCATTGTCCTTCATCCAATAACCACGCATATTAAGACGCAAAGTAGCCGACCGGAAATCCTTCGCATAAGCCGCTTGGATTCCAAATCTTTGAAAAGATTCTTCAAAGACTTGAGGCGATTGATTTGAAAGTGCATAATCTGCTCCTAAATAGAGAGTTCCCCCATTATTACTGATCGCAATACCCTTCCCCACAGAAGCAAGTTTCTCCGTAGCTGTCAGACGAATACCAATGGTAAGAGGTTGTATCCCGGCTTTCGACTTAACCAGAACAACCCCACTGGTCACATCTCCATAACGTGCCGAAGGAACACCACGTATCACCTCGACCGACTCCACAGAAGATGGAGACAAAGAACGCACGTCGAAACCGGATAACACCGTGCTATTAAAGAGGCTTCCCCTACCTTCAAGTCCCATTTGCTGCATATTGGCATTATTATTCATGCGGAGTCCATCCACCACTATGGCTGTCCCTAAAGCATTAGTCGTATTTTCATAAGTTGCACTGCGGATGGTAAAGGCGGCCGGAGCATTCAGATCCGGATTGCGTACAAGGACACCGGGTAGTAATTGAGATAAGACAGAAAGGTCAGTAGCCTGTATATGACGAATAGCATCCTGCCCAATGACAGAACGGGTTCCCGGAGCATCTGATTGAGTAGCAGTAACAATCACCTCCTGTAACCGGATGTTGCGAAGAGTATCTATAGCCTGCATTTCAATCTGTCCATATACCGCCAGCGAACAAACCCAAAAAGCAATTAATATATAACCCCTGTAACAATTATTCATTTGTATAACCCAAGATGGTAATTTACATACCTAACGAGCGTTATATAGTAACCCTCAGATTAGGGGGGCAAAGGAAACAATTTTCTACCAACATTTCATTACCAAACTTTAAAAAAATGCAGAATAAAATCACTCTTTTCGGACTTTTGTGTGTACATTTGCAAGCAACAGAACAACAATATCATGCCATTTTTCATATTAAAGACATTACTTATTTGTACTTTTCTGCTGACTTGGGCTGTACTAGGTCTTGCTTCTATCTCTCTGATTTGGAGAAACAAGCATAAAAAGGATTTGGTCATATTATTAGCGCCAATCCTACTAATATACTGGGGGTTAACGTCATATAGCACATTATACGAAAATTTCTTCCTGCTTCAAAGAACATCCCTTTTACCCACCCTATACTGTTGGGGACTGACTTTCCTCCCGCCTTTACTCTATTTCTTTATCCGCTTCCGTATTACCGAAACATATGTTACCTTCAATGGTCTTATCGTGTTGTTACATATTGATGTCAGTTTTAAGTCCGGTGGCAGATCGCTTAACTTACAGTTGGGCTGAAATTCTATCATCATTCCCGGCTTGGTGGACACTTTTCCGTTTAACGTGTATAATAACAGGAATCACACAGACTTTCATTTACGTATTACTCTTGCGAAATATGAATGAAACAGACTGTATATTCCTAAAATCAGCTTCCGATATTCAAAGAAAAAGCATCCTAATATCAGGGTTCTTCTTCATGTTCTTATTGAATATGTTCACTTCTTCATACATCTGCAATCTTTTATACAACCTTTGTATTGGCGTATTAAGTGGATATATCTTTTATAATTCTCTCTTACACCAATTCGTAAAACAAAAGTTCAAGTCACATATTTATCGGGAAACATTGTCCCCGTTCCCAGTGAATAAACTAAATCAACAACTAGAAAGCAAATCAGAAAAAGATGTTGTAGAAAAAGAGGTGCTCATGAATGGCAAGAAGAACTCCAAAGTATACTTGACTCCTCAAAAGATCGATGAAATAAACCAACTATTACAAACACCGGAATTCATCTATGATCAAAAAATAAAATTGGAGCAGTTTGCTCAAAGAGTAGCCGTTAATTCCACCTATTTAAATAGATATTTCAATCAAGAATATGGATGTAGTTTTCTTCAATACCTTACGTCACTTCGCATCGAACAAGCAGAAATGCTTCTAAGAAACTCGAATGCAGAAATAGAAGACATCTGTTATAATACAGGTTTCAACAGCCCTTCTGCATTTCACAAAGCTTTTAAAAACCGATATGGTTACTCTCCCTCGGAATGGAGAAGAAGATGTCTCACTTAAAAGTTGAATGCAGCGCATTCAATAAAAAGTTGGTTCAAGTTACTCTCACTACCCTCACTTTTAATGTGAATCGTTGATAGCTAAGATATTAAGTGTGGTGGTAGTAAAAAATCCAGTGTGAGGGTAAGTGGCTTACTCTCACTTTCGCAGTCAACCCATATCCGGACGAGGCATTTATTCATTTCATATTAGGCGCTATTCTACTGAGAGCCAGAGATATATCTCTTTATCCTTAGGAATAGTCGGGTGTTGACCTAGGTTAACAGGCCTATCAACCTTGGTTAACGAACCGATTAACCTTGGTTGACAGGCCCGTTAGCCAAGGTCAACACCCAATAAAGCTTATTGGAAAATACAACACACGCAGGGTAAAAACAAATGGTCCCCTGTTTGCTTTCTAATCACTATTGAAGCTTTTACCGCAAAACACATGGGCTGAATCCTGTTTAGCACACACTTCATATCATCAAAAAAAGGCTGAAATCGTAAAAACAGGAAGATTAACTCCAAGCTGTTCCACTGTATTTCAAGCACTTATAATTATTATTTTAGTTTACTGATTTTAGTATTTAGATTTCCCCGCTTCCTACTATTTTTGCCTGTGTTCCTTTGCAGTTTCTCTTCAAATTACAAATAATATAAACTGCCGGATAATCGTTATGAAGCACTAACGGTCACTCAAGGCAGAAACAATTAAAAGCAGGTTGAAAATCAATATATGATAATCAATATATGATAATCAATAAATACAATATTAATATTAATTTTTATTCTTATGAAAAATGAAAAAATAGACATGGGTAGGGAATCGGATACTTTCCACGTCTCCCAAGATGGAGTGTACACTATCACAGGTACCAATTCAAGACATGGAATAACAGTATCTGCCGGAGTACGTGCAACAATATTTCTGCAAGATGTCAACTTATGTGATCTGGGAGACATGGGTGTTGCATTTCATATTGCGGAAAACTGCCATATCACGGTAATTCTTGAAGGAAAAAACATACTGCACAGTGGTAGTGAAATGGCT
>ENA-ORIJ01001152-ORIJ01001152.1-human-gut-metagenome-genome-assembly--contig:-NODE-1152-length-11242-cov-6.58711_pt1 | contig 11242 bp, 8 predicted proteins | sample MGYA00243030_ERZ508746 | MGnify/ENA primary metagenome ERZ508746 (study PRJEB26277, sample SAMN04329826) | human gut metagenome | biome: human-associated habitat | host: Homo sapiens | place: USA... | reverse complement strand
AAGAAGCGCTTGTTGGCCACGATGGTGGCAGGGGTCACCTCCACGCAGTGGGTCTCCAGCTCAAAGGCCTCGCCCGGCTCGTTGAAGCCGATGTGGCCGTTGGGGCCAAGGCCCAGCAGCTGCAGGTCGATGCCGCCCACGCTGTGGATGATCTCATTGTACTTTTTGCAGGCATCCGCAGCATCGGGGTTGGTGCCGTCGGGCAGGTGGATGGCCTCGGGGCGGATGTTGACCTTGTCAAACAGGTTCTTGTGCATAAAGCTCCAATAGCTTTCGGGGTGCTCCTTGGGCAGGCCGCGGTACTCGTCCAGATTGACGGTGGTGACCTCAGAGAAATCCAGGTCGCCCTTGTTGTACCAGTCCACCAGCTGAGCGTATGCGCCAACAGGGGTGCCGCCGGTCGCCAGACCCAGCACGCAGTTGGGCTTCATAATGACCTGTGCGGAGATGATGTTGGCAGCCTTGCGGGACATGTCCTTGTAATCCTTTGCACGAATGATCTTCATAATGGGGAACCTCCTGTTATTTTGCTTTGTTGTTTTCAGTATAGCATATTTTCCAGCCAAAAGGGTAGCCGGTTTGTGAACAAAACAAAATGCCGCCGAAAGCGGGGCGTAAACGCCCGCCCTCAGCGGCATTTTTACAGTTTGGGAACGGATGCGGAAGCAACCAGCCTTCCGCACGGAAACGTGCTCAGAAGGATGCTTACAGCATCTTCTTCAGCTCATCATACACGAACTGCACCTTGGTGCCGATGATGACCTGGCAGGTGGTCTTGTCGGGGCGGATGACACCGGCAGCACCGGCAGCCTTCACAGCCTTCTCATCCACAGCGGTGTAGTCCTTAATGGTGAAGCGCAGGCGGGTAGCGCAGTAGTCCACGCTGGAGACATTCTCCTTGCCGCCGATGGCCTTCAGCACGCCAGCAGCAACCTCAGTATAGTTGTTGTTGGCCAGAACGACCTTCTTCTCAGCCTCTTCGGCATCCTCGTCCTCACGGCCGGGGGTCTTCAGGTCGAACTTGGTGATGGCGAAGTAGAACACGAAGTAGAACACCACGAATGCAGCGATGCCCAGAGGAATGATCATCCAGGTCTTAGCAGCTGCAGGCAGAGAAGCGGAGAACACCAGGTCGGTAGCACCTGCGGAGAAGCAGAAGCCAGCACGGAAACCGGAGTAGTAGGTGATGATGGTGAAGATGCCGTACAGAGCGGAGTACACAACGTACAGCGGGAAGCACAGGAACATGAAGCCGAACTCGAAGGGCTCGGTAACGCCGCAGACGAATGCGCAGATTGCAGCGGACAGAACCAGACCGATGGCGGCCTTCTTGTTCTTAGCGGTCTTGACCATAGCCAGAGCAGCGCCCATGACACCGAACATCATGCAGGGGAAGAAGCCGGACATGTACATACCAAGGCTCCAGCTCACATCAGCGCTGGTCTCACCTGCCCAGAAGTGGGTCAGGTCGCCCAGACCGATGGTATCGAACCAGAACACGTTGTTCAGAGCGTGGTGCAGGCCGGTGGGGATGAGCAGACGGTTCAGGAAGGCGTAGATGCCAGCACCGATGCCGTCCATGCCTGCGATGCCTCTGCCAATGGCGACCAGTGCATCGAAGATGACGGGCCAGACGAACAGCAGAGCGACAGAAACAACGATGGAGATCAGGCCGGTGGCGATTGCAACGAAGCGCTTGCCGGAGAAGAATGCCAGCCAGTCAGGCATCTGAGTGCTCTTGAACTTGTTGTAGCAGGCTGCACCCACCACAGCGGCCAGGATGCCGATGAAAGAGTTGCCGGCCACCTTCTGGAAAGCGATGTAGGTAGCGGTGCCCTCTTCCAGGGTGCGCACCATGCTGACCACGCCGGGGCTCAGCAGCTGCTGCATCATCAGGTAGCTGACCAGGCCAGCCAGACCAGCGGTACCGTCGTGGTCATCAGCCAGGCCAACGGCTGCGCCGATGGCGAACAGCCATGCCATGTTATCGATCAGAGCGCCGCCTGCCTTGACCAGCAGGAAGCCAACGGTGTAAGCTGCACCGGAAGTTGCAGCACCGGGAACGCCCATAACGCCCGGAGCGAGGGCATAACCAAGACCCATCAGGATGCCGCAGATCGGCAGCACAGCGACGGGAAGCATCAGAGCTTTGCCCAGTTTCTGGAGATACTTCATCATAAGACACATTCCTCCTTAAAGAATGTTGTTGTTATGGATGCCTCTGGTTGCAGGCTGTCCATAATTGCGTAACAATATTTTAACACATCCTCCGAAAAAAAGAAATAGGGTTCACGCCCGTTTTCGCAATTTTGCACCAAAAATCCTTGAATTTGCATCTTTCGTGAAAAACTTTTTGGAATTATTGCGCATTTCAGAGCAGGATTCTGAAAAAACTTTTCTTTTGCCCTTTCTTCCCAAACCGCTTGCATCCCGCGCCGGAATCGGGTACTATACTTATAAATAGAAAATACAAGACCCAGGGAGGTTCTTTTTATGGAATGGACTGATATCCGCCTGACCGTGGCCAAGGCCGATGCCGACAACGCCGAGGCCGTTGCCACCATGATCGCCGAAGGCGGCATCTATATCGAGGATTACAGCGACATCGAGCAGCAGGTGGCCGAGATCGCCCATGTGGATCTGATCGAGCAGGAGCTGCTGGACAAGCCCCGCGACACTGTGATCATCCACATGTATCTGGAGCCGGGCGCTTCCCCCGTGGAGACGCTGGCCCTCATTCAGGCCCGGATGGAAGCGGCGGGCATCGCCTACACCGTGGAGACCGAGGGCGTGGAGCAGGAGGACTGGCAGAACGGCTGGCGCAAATACTACCACCCCATGGACATTGGCAAACGGCTGGCCATCGTGCCCTCCTGGCAGGAGTACGACACCGACCGCGTCAAGCTGATCCTTGACCCCGGCCTTGCCTTTGGCACCGGCGGCCACGAGACCACCAGCCTCTGCCTGGAAGCGCTGGACGAGCGGGTCATGGGCGGTGAGCGGGTGCTGGACATCGGCACCGGCAGCGGCATCCTTGCCATTGCCGCCCTCAAGCTGGGCGCAGGCAGTGCCGAGGGTGTGGACATCGACCCCGTGGCCGTGCGCACCGCAGGCGAGAATGCGGCCCTGAACGGCGTGGCCGACAAGCTGACCGTTCTGGTGGGCGACCTGTCCGACAAGGCCAGCGGCAGGTACGATATCATCACCGCCAACATCGTGGCAAACGCCATCATCAGCCTTGCCCCCGCCGTGCCCGGCCTGATGGCCGAAAACGCCACCTTTATTGCCAGCGGCATCATCGACAGCCGCAAGGACGAGGTGATCGCCGCTCTGGAAGCCGCCGGCCTGACCGTGCAGGAAGTGAAGGAGAAGCGCGGCTGGGAGTGCATCGTCTGCAAAAAAGCGTAATTTCAGAAGCTTTCATGAGTTCTTTCAGCTGGCTTACCCTCTCCGTCACCTTCGGTGCCACCTCTCCCAAAGGGAGAGGCCTTGGCAAAAAGATGAAGTTCGCGTGGACTGCCAAAGGCTCCCACTTTGGGGGAGCTGGATTTGCGAAGCAAAGACTGAGAGGGCGAGGACGTTTAAGGAGAACCACTATGCCTCACCGTTATTTTACAACCGAAATCTCCAATGGCACCGCCACCCTGCGGGGGGCCGATGCCCATCATCTTTCCCGCGTGATGCGGGGCAGGCTGGGGGACACTGTCATCTTATGTGACGGCAACGCCGTGGAATACACCGCCACCATCACCGGCTTCGGGCCGGAGACGGTGGAGTTCAGCGTGGAGCCGGGCTATCCCAGCGCCGCCGAACCCAGCGTGGAAGTGACCCTGTTCGTGGGTTACCCCAAGCAGGACAAGCTGGAACAGGTCATCCGCCACGGCGTGGAGCTGGGCTGCACCCACTTTGTGCCCTTCTTCAGCCGGTACTGCGTGGCCGCCCCCAAAAAGGAGGAGCAGAAAAACGAGCGCTACAACCGCATCGCCTTTGAAGCCGCCAAGCAGTGCGGCCGGGGTGTGCTGCCGGATGTCGCCCTGCCTCTGCCCAATTTCGGGGCCCTCTGCCGCAGTCTGGAAGGGTACGACCTCGTGCTCTTCTGCTACGAGCTGGGCGGCGCGCCCCTGCGCCAGCTGCTGGCAGACGCAAAGCCTGCCGACGGCCATCGGCTGAAGATCGCCCTCATCACCGGTGCCGAGGGCGGCTTTGCCGTGGAAGAGGCTGAAATGGCCGCCAATGCCGGTGTGAAAACGGTCGGCCTCGGCCCCCGCATCCTCCGGTGCGAGACCGCCCCGCTGGCGGTGCTCTCTGCCGTGATGACCCTGACGGGCAACTTAGAGTAATTTTTATTTCCACATATACAAAAAGGACGGCGTATGCCGTCCTTTTTGTTTACTTTATTTTCGCGTTCATCAGCGCTTTTTTCACCTCAATGAGGTTTTGCGGGCTGACCGAGAAGCTCCGCAGGCCCAGCTGCAGATATTGCAGGGTGTTGACCGGATTGCCCACCGCGCTGCCGCAGATGGTCACGGGGATCCCGCCCTCCCGGGCGGCCTCCACTACCATGCGGATGAGCTTTTTCATTGCGTGGCTGGCCGGGCGGTAGTAGCGCTCGGCAATGGAGATATCCCGATCCACCGCGTGGGTGTACTGGGTCAGGTCGTTCGTCTCGATGACAAAGAAATTGCACCCACGCTCCACGAATTCCTCTGCCGTCAGACAGGCCGAGGGCACCCCGAACATCACGCCAAAAGGCGTGTTCGGGTCAAACTCCTCCCCGCGCTCCCGCAGCAGCTGGCGGCAGTGCGCTACCAGCCGCATGGCCTCATCCCAATCTTCGAGGTTGGTCACCATGGGGAACATGACCCGCAGGGGGCCGTGGGCTGCCGCCCGGAGCAGGGCGCAGATCTGCGTCTCAAACTGGTGGGTCTGGCGCAGGCTGCTGCGGATGCCCCGCAGGCCCAGCTTGGAGGATTCCAGCCCCCTATGGATATCGGCCATGGCGCGGTCCACACCAAAATCAAAGGTGCGCACTGTCACCACACCGCCCTTTGCGGCGGCAATGCAGGATTGATAGAACACGAACTGCTCCTGCTCGTCCACCGGGCGGCCCGGCAGCATCATATAGCCGCTGCGCAGCAGGCCCACGCCGGAAGCGCCTGCCTGCAGCGCCGATTCGATATCCTCCTGCCCGTAGCAGTTGGCCAGGAGCTCAAACGGCACATCATCCTTTGTCCGGTTGGGCAGGACGCTGATGCGGGCGGCTTCCGCGTTCTCCCACTGCAGCTCGCAGATGCGGCTGACCGCCTGCTGGCGGGTGTTGGCATCCGGGTCCAGGATGCACTCGCCGTTGTTGGCATCCAGCACCACGGTGCGGCCGTCGCAGTCGTCCAGGAACGCCTGCCCCACCTGCACCACGCAGGGAATGTGCATGGCCCGCGCAATGATCGCCGCGTGGCTCTGCTTATTGCCCTCCGAAGTGATGATGCCCAGGATCATCCCCGCCGGAACGCTGAACAGATCGCTGGGCATCAGCATCTCTGCCGCCAGGATCACCGGGTGATCCAGCGCCAGCCAGACCCGGGGACGGTTGGTCAGCACGTTCACCACGCGGCGGGCGGCATCCAGAATATCCGCACTGCGCAGCTGCATGTAGGCGTTGTCCTCCATGGCCGCAAGCTGCTCTGCATAGCGGTTGCCCGCACGGTACATGGCTTCGGCAGCGCTGATGCCCGCCTTGATCTGGAATTTGACCTCGTTCATAAAGCCTTCATCTTCCAGCATCATGCTCTGGAACAGGAAGATGGCCTGCTCCGTGGGGCCGCTGCGGTCTGCCATGCCATCCAGCTCACGCTGGGCTGTCCGGACAGCGTTTTCCAGCAGGCGCTGTTCCCGTTCCGCGTTGAACGGCCCGGTGGCAAAATTTTCGTGCCAGCGCTCCAACCGGCTCACCTGTCCCATCACAAGGCCCGGTGAGGCGCTGTGTCCCTGATAGACCTTCATTCCTCGATCACCTCCGGCAGTACCGGCCCGGTAAGGGCACGGCAGACCAATGCCTGTAAGAACGTATTGGGCAGCAGAGCGGCCCGTGCGGCCTGTGCCGCATTGCCGCTGCCCTCAAACAGGGGCGCAAAGCTCTCGATGCGCTCCCGGTCGCATTTTTCCAAAAAGGCTTCCGCCAGTGTCCGGGTGGTATAGAACACGGTGGGGTCCACGCCCGCATCCTCGGCGGCAGCTTCCAGCGGGGCCAGCTGGGCATCCTTCATGTTGGCCAGCAGCAGGGCCGCATCCGCTGTCAGGGTCACGGGGTATTTTTCCCGCACCGCCTTCTGCACCTGCTGGAATTTCCACGCAAAGGCGGCGGCATCCTCACAGCTCTCGGCGCTGGTGGAAACGGCATAGGCGCAGCCCCGCAGGTATCCCATGGCGCGGCGGGTATCGTAGTAGCCCAGCTCCATGTTCCGTCTGGCGGTATCGGGGTCAAAGTGGAGGATGTCCCCCAGCTCCCAGTAGCTGCGGATCATAGTGGTGGGCAGGCCGGTGCGGTTGGGCAGGGTGATGCCCACCCCTTCCAGGTCAACACAGACCAGCTCCTCCGCGCCCATCTTCTGGGCCAGCGCGGTGGGCATATTGTCCCGGTAGCCGCCATCCAGGAACTGCACCCCGTCGATCTGCTTTGCCCGCAGGGCGGGGAAACAGGCGGCCGAGGCCAGCAGGTAATCCTTTACCTTGCCCGCCGGGATATCCTCCAGCGTCAGCTCCCGGGGCTTCAGCCCCCGCTTTTCCACGGTGACAAGACCGAACCGGATGGGCGAAGCCCGCAGGGCATCCTCATCCAGCACCCGCTCCACGATCTCTTCCAGCGGGGTCACGTCCATGCCGCCGTCCCGCACCACTTCCCGCAGGAAGGCGTGCAGTTCAGAGAGATCGGCGTTTTCCTCCGGCAGCTCCATCACGTCCTGGCTGCGGATGCTCATCCACATATCCCGGGCCGTTTCGTACAGGTCCAGCGCAAACATGGCACCGTTCAGGCTGCCCACACTGGTGCCGGTGATGATCTGGGGCCGCCAGCCCAGCTCGGTCAGGGCACGCCACACACCCACCTGATAGCTGCCGCGCGCACCGCCGCCTGCCAGCACCAGTGCCTTGACCGGGGTATCATTCTGTGCCATCTGGAACGCCTCCTAGTCATTCTTTGGAAATCTGTCAGAAGTATACCATATTTTCCGGAAAAATTCTCCCTGTTTTTGGAACAAAATCCATGGTATAATTTTGTTAACTTGTGTGAAACGATGGTGGAGGTAAAACAATGCACTGCAACAACTGGATCTTTGATATGGACGGCACCCTGACCGACAGCATGACCGTGGTATGGGAGGGTGCGCCCGATGCCCTGCTGGCCCGCTATGGCCGCACCCCAAAATCTGACCTCCACAAAACGCTCCTGACCATGGGCATGGCCGATGGCGCGGCCTACCTCATCCGGGAGTATGACCTGCCCCTGAAAATGGAGGACTACAACGATGTGATGTGGGATGTTATCACCAAGCTCTACGAGACCGTGGAGCTCAAGCCCGGCGTGCGGGAGCTGCTGACTCGCCTGAAGGCCGAGGGTGCCCGCATGTGCATCTGCTCCAACACCTGGAGCGCCCAGTGCCGCACCGTGCTCACCCGTTTGGGCATCGATGAATATTTCGACTTCTATGTGGAGGCACAGGGGGCGCTCCACAAGAGCAGGCCGGATGTATTTTTCCAGACCCTTACACGCCTGGGCGGCACTGACCCTGACCGGTGTGTTGTCTGTGAGGATTCCCTCTACGCCGCCCGCACCGCCCACGACGCAGGCTTCCGCGTCATCGGCATCGCCGATGCCGCCAGCAAGTCCGATGAGCCCGCCCTGCGGGAGGTCAGCGACCAGTTCCTGACCGACTGGACGGAGCTGGACTGGGACAAAGTATGACCCCTGCACCATGCAGAAAGCGGCCCGCAGAAGCAGGCCGCTTTCTTTTTGTATGATAGACCTTACCCTTCCAGAAACGCCCGGAACGCCGCCCTTACAGCGGGCTCACGCCCCCGGGGAATGGGCACCCGTGCCCCGCTGCGCATCCAGAGCTCCCCGGCGGAGAGCTGGGCGGCGGCGGCAAGGTTGACCACATAGGAGCGGTGGGGCTGCAGAAAACGGGCATCGGCCAGCAGGGGCTTTGCCACCTCGGAAAAGGGCACCCGCAGGGAGAGGGAGGCCACGTCCTCGCCGCTGGCAAGGTGGTAGTGCACCACATGGTGGGTGCACTCCAGATATTCGATGTCCGCAAAGGGCAGGGCCCGCAGGCCCATGGCCGTGGTGACCGGGATGACCGGGCCGTATTCCGGCTCGGTGGCCCGGTCCAGCAGGGCTGTCAGCTGCTCCGGACGGAACGGGATATGCAGGTACTGCATCGCGTCCACCCGGAACGCTTCGTAGGCATAGGCCGTGGTGTGGGCCAGAAAGGCCAGCGGAGCCTGCACACCCCGGCGGCGCAGCTCTGCTGCCGCCTGCAGGCCGCTGCACGGGTTGGCGGCGGGCAGCTCGATGAGGTAGAGCTCGTACCGGGAGCCTGCTTTCTCCTGCTGCAGCAGGGCCGCTGTGCTTTCCAGCTGCTCCACGATGCAGGCATCGGCCCGGCGGGCATAATATTCCATGCAGTGGCGCTGCACCCGGCCCCGCAGCACAGGGTCCGGGCTGCACACCGCAATGTGAAAGATCATATCCGCTCCTCCTTTCTCTCTGCACAGCGCTTGATTTTTGCGCCATGAGGGAGTATTATGGACGAAAAAAGAAATGGGGGACACCGCCATGGATCAGCCGCTCGTCAGCATCATCCTGCCCGTATACAACGCTCAGAATCATCTGGCCCGCTGCATCGGCAGCATCCTGAACCAGACCTATAAAAACATCGAACTCATCATCCTGAACGATGGCTCCAAGGATCACAGCCTGCCCGTGTGTGAGGAGTTCCGCGCCAAGGACAGCCGCATCGTGCTGGTGGACAAGGAGAACTCCGGCGTGTCCGACACCCGCAACCTGGGCCTGAAACTGGCCGGGGGCGAGTATGTCCAGTTCGTGGACAGCGATGACTACATCGACCCGGACTTCACCCAGCATCTGGTGGAAGCCGCCGAGGCGCACCATGCAGACCTTGTGATCGCGCCCTACAAAATGGTGATCCCCGCCGGGGCCACAAAGCCCGAGCAGGTGCTGGAAAAGCTGGAGGACAATCTGGGCGTGATGAGTGTTGCCCGGCCCCCTGAGGTGCGGGAATACGGTTTCCTGCCCGCCGGGGTCTACGACAAGGACACCTTTGCCCTGCGGCTGATGGACAAGCCTGCCTCCTACTTTTACAGTGTGCTCTGGAACAAGCTCTACCGCCGCATCCTGCTCACCGGCAATGACATCCAGTTCACCAGCGAGCTGAAATGGGCCGAGGATCTGGTGTTCAACATGCAGTATATCCAGTATGCCGAGACCTTTGTTTCCATTGACAAAGCCGGTTACTACTACGTCCAGAATCCCCAGAGCATCTGCCACACCCAGATCAACCCGGCTTCCATCGTGCAGAACAAGATCCAGACGTTCCGGTATTATAAAGACCTCTACACCCGCCTTGGAATGTACGAGGAGGTGCGGCCCCAGCTGTACAAGTTCCTGGTGGATATCGCCGAGAGCACCTACCCCTCCGGCCCCTTCAAAAAGATCATTGAGGAAGCCAAGGAATATTGGAAAAACCGGAAAGAATAAACCAAAATCGGGAGACCCCCTGCGGGGTCTCCCTTTTTTGTGGTTATGCTCCGATGGCAGCGCACTTCTTTGCCAGCCAATCCCGCTCTTCTTCATTCAGGCGGGGAGCCAGCTTCTCAAACACTTCGCGGTGGTAGGCGTTCAGCCAGTCCAGCTCGTCCCGGGTCAGGACACCGGGCACCACAGGAGAGGTGGCAATGGGCACAAAGGTCAGCGGACGGAAGGCCAGGAAGGTGCCGTACTGGTTGTCGGCCTTGTGGTAGCACTCCAGCTCGTTCTCAATGCGGATGCCCACCTGACCGGCCTCGTACACGCCCGGCTCATCGGTGATGATCATGCCCGGCTGGAACACTGTGGTGTTGCGGCCGTTCAGGGAGTGGGGACCCTCGTGGACGTTGCCCACAAAGCTGACGCTGTGGCCGGTGCCGCAGCGGTAGTTGATGAGGTGCTGCCACAGCGGCTCACGGGCGATGGTATCCAGCATGTGGCCGTCGCAGTAGTTCAGCCAGACAGCCTTTGCGATGTCGATGTGGCACTGCAGGGTCCAGGTGTAGAACAGCTTTTCGTCCTCAGTCAGCTCACCCAGCGGGTAGGTGCGGGTGATATCGGTGGTGCCGTCCAGATAGGTGGCACCGCTGTCCACCAGCAGGAAGCCCTTGCGCTCCAGCTTGGCATGGTCCTCCTCGGTGGCGTGGTAGTGCATCATGGCAGCGTTTCCGCCGTAGGCGGCAATGGTGCCAAAGCTCTCCACGATGAATTTGTCCTGTGCGGAGCGGTACTTGTGGAGGATCTCGTCCACAGTCAGCTCGGTCAGCTCTTCCCCGGCAGCCAGACGCTCTTCCAGCTCCTTCTGGAACCGCACCATGGCAACCGCATCCCGCAGATGGGCTTCGCGGTCGTGAGCCAGCTCGACCTCATTCTTCACACCCTTCATGGGCAGCAGGGGGTCGGCCTCATCCTTCACGGTCAGGGCGGCGTTGTTCTGCAGGGTCTCGTAAACGGCAAAATTCACGGATGCAGGGTCGGCCAGCACGGTCTGGGGCTCGGTCTCAGCGGCCAGGAACTTGAGCACGTCATCGTACTCCTGGATCTCCACGCCGTTGGCCTTGAGCTCTGCAGCAGCTTCCGCACCCAGACGTGCGGTGTTGATGAAGAGCACCGCGCGCTCCGGGGTCACATAGCAGTAGGACATGGCATAGGGAGTGCACTGGATATCCATGGCGCGCAGGTTCAGCAGCCAGGCCAGATTATCCAGCTTGCCCACCAGCTGTGCGGTGCAGCCCAGCTCCTTGAGTTTGCCGCGCAGGCGCTCCAGCTTTTCGGCAGGGGAGAAGCCTGCATACTCCTTGGGCAGGATCCATGCCGGGGTGGCAGGCCGGGCGGGGCGGCCCTCGGTCCACAGCTCATCCTCAAGGTTCAGGGTCTTGATGGTGCCCTTCTTGGCATCCAGCTTCTTCTGCACGCCGCGCA
>ENA-ORIJ01001144-ORIJ01001144.1-human-gut-metagenome-genome-assembly--contig:-NODE-1144-length-11269-cov-8.45434_pt1 | contig 11269 bp, 9 predicted proteins | sample MGYA00243030_ERZ508746 | MGnify/ENA primary metagenome ERZ508746 (study PRJEB26277, sample SAMN04329826) | human gut metagenome | biome: human-associated habitat | host: Homo sapiens | place: USA... | reverse complement strand
TTTTTTTTGTGTTCCATATAAAGGTTAAGAGGCAGGATATGAAAAGACAGGAATGTTGAACATAAATAAACAGGAGTTGTTTTAGTATATTATTCGCTATTTATCAACGCAAAACCTCTAAACATCAACGTGGTATATGAAAAAGAATTTTGGATTCGTCCTGGCGGCTGCAATCTTGCTTGCTGGCTGCGGACAGAAAAAAGAAACGACAACGACAACTGCACGTCCCGTAAAGACTACGATTGTCGAGTCAAGATCGATTATCAGAAAAGATTTCTCGGGAATCGTGGAAGCGGTGGAATATGTGAAGCTGGCTTTCCGAGTCAACGGACAAATCATCCAGCTTCCTGTCATCGAAGGACAGAAAGTGAAAAAAGGACAACTCATCGCGGCTATCGACCCCAGAGACATTGCGTTGCAATATGCCGCTACGAAATCGGCATACGAAACGGCTTCGGCACAAGTGGAACGTAACAAACGGCTCCTCTCCCGGCAAGCGATCTCCGTGCAGGAATATGAAATCAGCCTCGCCAACTTCCAGAAGGCGAAATCTGAATACGAACTGTCTGCCAACAATATGCGCGACACCAAGCTGACAGCTCCTTTCGACGGTTCTATCGAAAAACGACTGGTGGAAAACTATCAGCGTGTCAACTCCGGTGAGGGGATCGTGCAGCTTGTCAATACACACAATCTGCGTATCAAATTCACCATTCCGGATGCGTATCTTTATTTGTTGCGTGCCAAAGACCCGCGTTTCCTTGTAGAGTTCGACACATTTAAAGGACACGTGTTTCAAGCGAAACTGGAAGAATATCTTGATATTTCTACGGATGGCACAGGAATTCCGGTCAGCATCACGATTGACGATCCGTCATTCGACCGCGATCTGTATGCTGTGAAACCCGGTTTCACGTGCAGCATCCGTTTCACGGCAGATGTAGGTCCGTTGGTGCAGGATAGCTGGACGATTGTACCGCTTAGTGCCGTATTCGGCGAAAGCGAAGGGAATAAAATGTATGTCTGGGTGGTAGAAGACAACAAAGTCCACAAACGGGAAGTGACCGTCAACGCCCCGACCGGAGAAGCACAGGCGCTCATCTCGGAAGGTTTGAAACCCGGTGAAAAAATCGTCATAGCAGGCGTATACCAACTAGTAGAAGGAGAATCTATCACAACTGTTGACAGGTGATAGTTGATAAATGATTAAGTATCATTTATCCGCTGTCATTCATCAATTATCAACGATCATTTATTATGAGTTTAGCCAAATATTCATTAGATAATACGAAAATCATCTATTTCTTTCTTGCTGTATTGCTGATTGGGGGAATCACTTCCTTCGGCAAGCTGGGTAAGAAAGAGGATGCTCCTTTCGTCATAAAGTCGGCGGTTATTATGACCCGCTATCCGGGTGCCGAACCGGCAGAAGTGGAGCGGTTGATTACCGAGCCTATCTCTCGTGAAATTCAAAGTATGAGCGGTGTGTACAAGATAAAATCAGAATCGATGTACGGGCTCTCAAAAATCACATTCGAGTTGCAACCTTCCTTGTCGGCAAGCTCCATTCCGCAGAAGTGGGATGAGTTGCGACGGAAGGTGCTAAATATACAGCCACAATTGCCGAGCGGTGCTTCCGCACCGACGGTTTCCGATGATTTCGGCGACGTGTTCGGTATCTATTACGGTTTGACGGCGGACGACGGTTACACATACGAAGAGATGCGCAACTGGGCGGAACGGATCAAGACGCAGGTAGTGACGGCGGACGGGGTGATGAAAGTCGCCCTGTTCGGGACGCAGACGGAGGTGGTCAATATTTTTATTTCCACCAATAAGCTCGTAGGTATGGGCATCGACCCGAAACAGCTTGCCAGTCTGTTGCAATCGCAGAACCAGATTATCAATACCGGAGAAATCCGTGCCGGCGAGCAACAGCTCCGGGTGACCGCCAACGGTATGTATACCACCGTAGACGATATCCGCAACCAGGTGATTACCACCAAAGCCGGACAGGTGAAACTGGGCGATATCGCCGTCATCGAAAAAGGGTACATGGACCCTCCATCCAATATCATGCACGTGAACGGCAAACGTGCCATCGGCATCGGCGTCTCCACCGACCCGCAACGGGACGTGGTGCAAACGGGCAAGAACGTGAAAGCCAAACTGGACGAATTGTTGCCACTGATGCCTGTGGGACTGGAACTGCAAAGCCTGTATCTGGAGAACGAAATTGCCAACGAAGCCAACAACGGATTTATCATCAATCTGATCGAATCGATTCTGATTGTAATTGTGATTATCATGTTGGTGATGGGTTTGCGCGCAGGTGTGCTGATCGGCTCGTCACTGATTTTCTCTATTGGCGGCACATTGCTTATCATGTCTTTCTTCGGTGTCGGGCTGAACCGTACTTCATTAGCGGGATTTATCATCGCCATGGGGATGCTGGTGGATAACGCCATCGTGGTAACGGACAATGCACAGATTGCCATCGCCCGCGGAGTAGACCGGCGGAAAGCGCTGATAGACGGCGCAACCGGTCCGCAATGGGGATTGCTTGGGGCTACGTTCATCGCTATCTGTTCGTTCCTCCCACTCTACCTTGCTCCTTCTGCCGTGGCAGAAATCGTGAAACCGCTTTTTGTGGTGCTTGCCATCTCGCTAGGATTGAGCTGGGTGCTCGCGCTGACGCAGACCACTGTTTTCGGTAATTTCATCCTGAAAGCGAAAGCAAAGGACGGCACGAAAGACCCGTATGACAAACCGTTCTATCACAAATTCGCCTCCATCCTCCGCACGCTGATTCGCAGGAAAACATTGACACTGGGTTCGATGGTAGTGCTCTTTGTTGCTTCGCTGGTTATCATGGGAATGATGCCGCAAAACTTCTTCCCTTCTCTCGATAAGCCTTATTTCCGGGCGGACGTGTTCTATCCCGACGGGTACAGCATCAATGATGTAGTGAAAGAGATGAAATCCGTGGAAGAGCATCTGGCAAAGCAGCCGGAAGTGAAGAAAGTGTCGATCACCTTCGGCAGCACACCGCTAAGGTATTACCTGGCTTCTACTTCGGTAGGTCCGAAACCGAATTTTGCCAATGTATTGGTTGAATTGACGGACAGTAAATATACAAAAGAGTATGAAGAAGATTTCGATGCGTACATGAAGGCGAATTATCCGAATGCGATTACCCGCACCAGTCTGTTCAAACTGTCGCCTGCGGTGGATGCCGCTATCGAAATCGGGTTTATCGGTCCGAATGTAGACACGCTTGTGGCGCTCACCAACCAGGCTTTGGAGATTATGCACCGGAATCCGGATTTAATCAATGTACGCAATTCGTGGGGAAATAAAGTTCCTGTATGGAAGCCTGTATATAGTCCCGAACGGGCGCAACCGTTAGGGGTATCGCGTCAGGGAATGGCACAAAGTATCCAGATCGGAACCACAGGTATGACGCTTGGAGAGTACCGGCAGGGCGATCAGGTGCTTCCTATCTTATTGAAGGATAACACGGTGGATTCGTTCCGCATCAATGACCTGCGCACGTTGCCCGTGTTCGGCACGGGGAATGAAACGACCAGTCTGGAACAGGTGGTATCGGAATTTGATTTCCAATATCGTTTCTCGAATGTGAAGGATTACAACCGGCAAATGGTGATGATGGCGCAATGCGATCCGCGTCGCGGAGTGAATGCGATTGCTGCTTTCAATGAGGTTTGGCCGCTGGTGCAGAAAGAGATTAAAGTGCCGGAGGGGTATACGATGAAGTATTTCGGGGAACAGGAAAGTCAGGTGGAGTCTAACGAGGCGTTGGCCAAGAATTTACCGTTGACGTTCTTCCTGATGTTCGTCACGCTGTTGTTCTTGTTCAGGACGTATCGTAAGCCGACAGTGATCTTGTTGATGTTACCGCTTATTTTTATCGGTATCGTTTTGGGATTGGTGTTGCTAGGCAAGTCGTTCGACTTCTTCTCCATCCTTGGTTTGCTCGGATTGATTGGGATGAATATCAAAAATGCGATTGTACTGGTGGAACAGATTGATCTGGAAGCAAAGACGGGCAAAAAGCCGTTGGATGCTGTTGTCAGTGCTACAACGAGTCGTATTGTCCCCGTAGCAATGGCGTCCGGCACTACCATTCTGGGTATGTTGCCATTGTTGTTCGACGCGATGTTCGGCGGTATGGCGGCTACGATTATGGGAGGTTTGTTGGTGGCTTCGGCACTGACATTGTTTGTTCTTCCGGTAGCTTATTGCGCCATTCAGAGAATCAAAGGCTAATTGCCTTCTCTTATATGAAACTTGAATTTATTGTTTAGATTGAATAAAATGAAAACTCAACTTATAACTCTGTCTCTGCTGCTCCTTGGCCTCACAGCCGGAGCACAGCAGCCCTATCTTAGCCGGGAAGCTTACCGGGATAAAGTGGAAGCTTACAGTCAAATTCTGAAGCAACAGAAACTAAAGACGATGGCAAGTACGGAAGCACGAAAGATTGCTCACACGGGATTCTTGCCAAAAATTGATGTCAATGCGGACGGGACACTCAACATGAGCGACCTTAATGCCTGGAACGAACCGGTAGGCGAATACCGCAACCACACCTATCAAGGTGTATTTATCGTCTCGCAACCGTTGTACACGGGCGGGGCACTCAACGCCCAGCACAAGATTGCCAAAGCGGACGAAAAGCTGAATCAACTAAATGAGGAGCTTACCATCGACCAGATTCATTATCAGAGCGATGCAGTTTATTGGAATGCTTCTGCTTCACAGGCTATGTTGCAGGCGGCGGACAAGTATCAAAGTATTGTGAAGCAACAGTATGACATCATTCAGGATCGTTTTAACGACGGGATGATTAGTCGAACGGACTTATTAATGATTTCCACCCGGCTGAAAGAAGCGGAATTGCAATATATCAAGGCGCGTCAGAACTATACCCTGGCGTTGCAAAAGCTGAATATCCTGATGGGAGAAGAGCCGAACAATCCCGTAGACAGTCTGTACACGATTGACACGGCTTCCGCTCCGGTGCAGATACTTTCTCTGGAGAATGTACTGCAACGTCGCGCGGATTACGAAAGTACGGAGGTGAATATCATGAAAAGTCAAGCGCAACGCAAAGCGGCTCTTAGCCAGTTCAACCCGCAATTGAATATGTATTTCAGCGGTGGATGGGCTACAGCTACACCTAACCTCGGTTATGATGTTTCTTTCAATCCCATCGTCGGCATTAACCTGAATATACCTATCTTCCGTTGGGGAGCCAGGTTTAAAACAAACCGTCAGCAGAAAGCGTATATCGGCATACAGAAACTGCAACAAAGTTATGTGACGGATAATATCAACGAGGAACTTTCTGCCGCCCTAACCAAACTGACGGAAACGGAATATCAAGTGAAAACCGCCAAAGAGACTATGAATCTGGCTAATGAAAATCTTGATTTGGTTTCTTTCTCGTATAATGAAGGAAAGGCAAACATGGTGGATGTGCTCTCCGCGCAATTGTCATGGACGCAGGCGCACACCAATCTGATTAATGCGTATCTGTCGGAAAAGATGGCGGTAGCGGAATACAGAAAGGTTATCAGTGAATAAATTTAGAAACAAAAGAAACTTGTTCACAAAGTCTTAGTCTTATAAAAGAAAATCGTCCTGCCATCACGCAACCGTGAAACAGGACGATTTCTTTTTATATCATAAGGACTACAAAATACCGTTTTGCTTCAGGATATCTTCTATTTCCTTATCTGTGATATTTGCACGTTCTGACTTATCATAAATAGTGAGCAATTTTATCTCTGTATCTATTTCTGTCCAGATTATCGTATAGGTTATCACCCGTGCACCTCCACTTTTACCTTTATTTTTCGAAGTTATCGCTATACGTATTTTACGAAGATTATTGCCCAAACTGACTCCTTGTTCAGGATTTAATAACAAATCATTTCCAAAATTCCTAAGATCTTCTTTCAACGATTTATACCGTTTTGACAAATGCTTCATTTCCCTTAAAAATTCGAGGGTAACGCTTATTCTATATTTCATTAAGGGCATCATCTAATGACTTAAACTCCAACTTACCCTCCAGATTCAGTTTCAGTTCCTTACACGCCTGATCTAAGCTTGCCAGAATCTCCGCCTTTGTCTGGTAGGGAGCTGCTTCCTCTGCGACAACATTCGTTTGCTCTTCTTCACAACTCAACATCGATTTCACTCTCCGCAGAATAGCGACATCATCCACATCCAGAATCCGCCGAATCAGTTCGTTCTTTTCGGCTTCCAATGACATTGCACTCATACGCTTGCTATTTTTACTGTTATACATTCACACAAAGATAACGCTATCAAACGAATCTTCCAAGTGTGAATGTATAAAAAGTCTTTTTCAGGCAGGAATTACCTTACGCAAGGAAGGAGATCAACACACCCGCAGCTACGGCAGAACCGATTACTCCGGAGATGTTGCTTGCCATGCAATACTGCAATACGTGATTCTTCGGATCGTATTTCAAAGCAATCTCATTGGCTACACGGCTCGCCATCGGAACGGCACTCAAACCAGTGGCGCCGATAAGCGGATTGATTTTCTTCTTCGAGAAGAGATTTACCAGTTTCACAAAGAAAATACCACCGGTTATAGAAAGTGCAAATGCAAGGAATCCACCGATCACAATACCGATTGTTGTCCAGTTGAGGAATGCTTCGGCTGTCATCGTTGCTCCTACGGACAGTCCGAGGAAGATGGTGGCAGCATTCATTATGCTATTGGAAGCGGCATCGAACAAGCGGAATGTGTTGGTTCCGATTTCTTTCACCAGGTTACCAAACATCAACATCCCCACCAAAGGCACTGCACTTGGCACAAAGAGGGCAACAATAGTAGTTACCACGATCGGAAAGATAATCTTCAATACACGCAGGTTCTTGATTTCAGTCTTCGAAGGGTACTTCTTTTCCTGTTCTTTCATGTTGATGCTCAACTCTTTCTTCGTACAGAACAGCTTCACTACCAGCGGAATAATCACCGGAACGAGCGCCATGTACGAATAAGCGGCAATGGCAATCGGGCCCAGCAAATGCGGCGCCAGTTTGATGGTGGTAAAGATGGCTGTCGGACCATCCGCGCCACCGATAATGCCCAGAGAAGCGGCTTCCTGTGGAGTGAATCCCATCAGGATGGCTACCAGCAATACGGTAAAGATACCCAACTGTGCAGCTGCACCGAATATAGAAAGATGCAGGTTACGCAACATCGGCCCGAAGTCCGTCAACGCACCGACACCCATAAAGATGATCGGAGGCAGGAAACCTGTTTTAATCAACATATAGTAGATGAAGTTCATGATTCCCAGTTCGTGGGCAATGTCATGCAAAGGCATTTCCCAGATGTTCTTCAACACTCCGTTTACCATCACCATACCATTTTCGTCGGCCTGAATCACGCCCATATCTCCTCCGGGGAAGTTGGCTAGCAACACACCGAAAGCGATGGGGACAAGCAGCAACGGCTCGTACTGTTTCTTAATACCCAAATAGAGCAGAACGAACGCGATGGCATACATTATCAGGAACTGCGGTTCGGCAATGATATTGCTGAACGCAGTCATGTCATATAAGTTCTCAAATATTTCGTTCATTATCCTATCTTCATTAATACGTCATCTTCTGAAACAGCATCTCCCGGGTTGACACAGATAGCAGTCACTGTACCGCCAAACTCTGCACGGATGGCATTGTAGGTCTTCATCGCTTCTACATAGCAGATTACATCACCTTCTTTCACAGTGTCACCTACTTGCAAAGGAGTTTCCTGCGCACCTTTCACTAAGAAGAACTTGCCTTCCAACGGAGAAAGTACTTCTTTACCCTCTCCTGCCGGAGCAGCGGCAGCACCCGCAGGAGCAACAGGTAGTTCGGCATCACCGTATGCTACCGTCACACGATAAGCCTGTCCGTCCACTTGTACGGTCAGTGTCTTCGGTTTGGCATCTTCTTCCGGAGATTTATCTTTTTCGGCACGACGTTTGGCTACATCTTCCAGGAAGTCTTCTTTTGCTTTGCCACTCTTGTAAGCCTCATATTGAGCCGGGTGCATAGCATATTCGAAGAGTTCTTCGTCGTCCTGTCCCACTTCCCATTTGTTCTCTTTCATCAGTTTGCGATATTTGTCGAGGGCATCGGGATAGTTATTCTGCGGATCACCTTCAAAGAACTTACGGCCTTCACGCTCTGCCTTTTCAATGATTTCGGGAGCAAGTTTGCCCGGCAGACGTCCGGCTTTACCCAGAATCATATCCCAGATATCATCGGCAATCATTCCCCAACGTTCTTTTCCTTTTTCCATGGCCATCACGTTCATCATGGCGAGGTTCTTCACGTATTGGCTGAACGGAGTCACCAATGGAGGATAACCGACACGAGGCCATACGTAAGCTACTTCATCAAAGAGCTTGATGAGCAACTGGTCTTGCGTCATAAACGGCAGATTATGTTTTGCCTTATATTTATTGATTGATTCCAGATTGGATTCAAGGTCGGCCATCAAACTACCCATCATACCGCCGGGAAGTCCGGGAGCAAGTCCTGCTTTACCCAGCAGCATATCCCAGATATCGTCGGCAATCATTCCCCAGCGTTCCTTGCCTTTTTCCATTGCCATCACATTCATCATGGCAAGGTTCTTCACGTACTGGCTGAACGGAGTTACCAATGGAGGATAACCGACGCGGGGCCATACATACGCCACTTCATTGAATAGCTTGATCAGCAGCTGATCCTGTGTCATAAACGGCAGGTTATGTTTTGCCTTATACTTGTTGATAGATTCCAGATTCGATTCGAGGTCAGCCATCAGACTACCCATCAGACCGCCCGGAAGTCCCGGACCGATCAGCAGCGAGTTCATCAGACGGTTCTTCGGGCTGATATACAAGCCGAGGAAGTCGTCCATAAATTCCTGAATCATGCCGCGCACTTTCATGTAGGCTTCCATATTGATTTCGGGCACTTGATATCCGGCGTCTTTCAACATCGCCTGCACACTAAGCAAGTCAGCATGGCCTGTTCCCCAGGATAGCGGTTCCATGCCTACGTCGATGTAGTCGCAACCGGCTTCGCATACTTCGAGGATGCTTGCCATATTGAATCCGGGACCTGCATGACTGTGATACTGAACGGGGATTTCGGGATGTGCCGCCTTGATATTTGCTACGATCTTACCTAACGATACGGGACGACCGATACCTGCCATGTCTTTGATACAGATTTCGTCTGCTCCCAGTTTGATGAGTTCCAGCGCCATATTGGTGTAGTACTCTACGGTATGGATAGGCGAATGAGTGATGCAAAGCGAGCATTGCGAAATCATGCCTGCTTCCTTTGCGTATGTGATGGAAGGAGCAATGTTACGCACGTCGTTCAATCCGCAGAACGTACGGGTAATGTCTGTTCCTTGTGCTTTCTTTACTTTGTAGAATAATTTGCGGACGTCTGCCGGAACGGGGCTCATACGGAGTCCGTTCAGTGCGCGGTCGAGCATGTGGGTTTGAATACCGGCTTCGTGGAACGGTTTTGTCCATTCGCGTACCGCTTTATTCGGGTTTTCACCAAACAATAAATTTACCTGTTCAAAACCTCCGCCGTTTGTTTCTACGCGGGCAAAACAGCCCATTTCAATGATGGCAGGAGCTACCTTTACGAGTTGGTCTACACGAGGTACGTATTTTCCGGCAGATTGCCACATATCTCGGAAAACCAAACTAAACTTTACTTCTCTTTTCATGTCTTTCAGTGATATTCTTTATAGATTTATAATTTTTCTACTTTAGTGATTTTTCCTTTACCTTGTGTCACCACATTTACAGCAGCTGTAATGGCGGCTAAGATGTTTCCCGGAACAGGGGCAGGACCTTGCGATGCTTCCCGCTTCACAGGAACCACTTCTTCAGGAGCATACTTGTTGACTAATGTAATCAACAACTTACCTAAATAAATCACAATCAGCAGAATAACAAACACGGTAGCCATTCCGACCACCATCAGCAGGATCGCTGTTTCGATATTTTCCATATAATAAACTATTAGTATTTTAAGTTGTTCGTCTAAAAAGCGTCCGAAAATACCAAATTTTTATTATAAAATAAATTAAGAAAGGAATATAATGTATAAAAACGTCATTTCTCTGATTGGAAAACTGGGGAAGTTTATGATTTATAATTTATGATTTATGATTTATGATTTAGCGTGCCATCCACATCTAAACTAAATTCCCATTTATCTTATTTATTATCTGCTTCTATTGCACAACCCAAATAGTAAATGGTAAATAGTCCAATAGTAAATCGTCCTATCTATCGTTTCTACAAAAAAATGTGAGAGAAAACCCCTCAACTTTCTCTCACATTCTGATAAAACAATTATTAAATAAAAATACTCAATGATAGACCGGTTCAGCCCTTTTCTGGTTTCATACTCTCTTAACCTACTATTAAACTACCAGATAAAACCGGTCTTGTTAAACCTCTCATGGGCCATCACGGCTTTCATTCTTTTAATTAGCGTAGCAGTCTAGTTGAAAAACCCTTTTTTAAGCCAACTAAGTCTGTTTAATCGGAAAAACAAGCCTCTAAAGCTCATATCACGTCCGATGAGGGAATCTTTCCGGCTTACGTTTGTGGCAGGAATAATTCATCTGCCGCTGTCTATTGTTTGCTTTGAGCCCTAGTTTGCATTTCTTTTAAAACATTGTTTGTTTTGGGTTAAATTTAAATTTTATAAAAAGCATCTATTGTTTGTTTTGAGTTTAGCTTGTAATTCTCTATAAAACATCTATTGTTTGTTCTGAATCCCGGCCTTATTTCTGCCGGATAATTTCTAATTTCTTCTACTACAACATTTAATCTTCTAATCAATTCTACCGTTTTCTTCAAATATCATTAAATAGCTCATCTATTAGAAAGAGAAGCATCTGTTGTTTTTTTACCAAGAAAAAATGAAGAAAATTTGAAGAAAAACAAAAAAGCCTCTTCTGACTATCCAGAAGAGGCTTTTTTTATTGCAAAATAATTTCTTTCCCTCGAATTTGATAACTGATTCCACACGATCCAAAGACTTTTTCCAGTGTGGCGTTCAGGTCTTTCGTTAAGACCGTCCCGTTGTAGGTCAGCCCCTCGCATTTCTCATGTCCGACGACTGTTACTTCAAATATATGCTCAATATCTGCCACTACATTTATTAGCGGATCGTCTTCATACCC
>ENA-ORIJ01001140-ORIJ01001140.1-human-gut-metagenome-genome-assembly--contig:-NODE-1140-length-11301-cov-5.73039_pt1 | contig 11301 bp, 7 predicted proteins | sample MGYA00243030_ERZ508746 | MGnify/ENA primary metagenome ERZ508746 (study PRJEB26277, sample SAMN04329826) | human gut metagenome | biome: human-associated habitat | host: Homo sapiens | place: USA... | reverse complement strand
AACATTGCGCCGCGAGCCTATGCCCTTAAGCGGCCGCTGAAGACCATGACCACGATGACCGCCGCCAGCCGCCCCAAATTATGGAGAAACGACATTACAGGACTGCGCGCGCTGGCGGTTCTGCCTGTACTGATCTTCCACGCTTTTCCGTCTCTGATACCCGGGGGCTTCTTTGGTGTGGATGTCTTTTTTGTCATCTCCGGCTATCTGATTTCCGGAATCATTTTCCGCGGCATAGCGAGCAGCTCATTTAGCTACCTTGATTTCTATGAGAAGCGCATCAAGCGCATTATTCCCAACCTCATTTTGCTGCTCACTTTTGTGGCTGCAGCGGGCTGGTTCATTCTTCTCCCAGATGAATATGCCAATTTGGGGATGCACATTGATGCAAGCACGCTCTTCATTCAAAATTTCCAGCTTCTCAGTGAAATTGGCTATTTCACGGAAGATGCACTTCGCAAACCCCTGCTCCACCTTTGGAGCCTGGCCATTGAAGAACAGTTCTACATTGTTTTTCCGCTCATCTGTACGCTGATCTGGCGCTTAAGCCGTTCTGTGAAGATGATTGGCATCGCTGCTGCTCTCATTGCATTGGGTTCACTCGCAGCCTGCCTCTCCTCTTCGGATCGCAATTTTGCCTTCTACTTCCCATTGACTCGCTTTTGGGAATTAGGTGCCGGCATTCTTTTGTCTTATTCTGAAACCTTCATTGGGTTCAGTACGTCGCGTTTTTCCCAAAATGTCCGCAATGGGCTGTCCATCGCCGGCATCCTGATGATCGTCCTTCCGATGGCGTTCGTTACTGAGAGCACAGCGCATCCCGGACTTATCACGCTGATTCCGGTTCTCGGCGCCGTTCTGGTCATCGCGGCCGAACCCGATGCCCTTTTCAACCGTACGCTTCTTTGCTGGCGTCCGATGACCTTTGTTGGGCTAATCAGCTATTCACTTTATCTCTGGCACTGGCCGCTCTTGGCTTATCTCTTTATCGCCGTGCCGGATGCAACGCCCTCCGTATTGATTGCCGCATTGGCGCTGAGTTTTGTCATTGCCGCACTCGTATATTTTTATGTCGAAAATCCTATTCGCCGATGCCGCAATTCCGGCAAAGCTGTTCTTCTCCTATTGGCTGGCTTAGTCTTAATGCTGGCACTCGGAGAGACTATTCGCCAAACTGACGGATTCCCTCAGCGCCCGCTTAAATTTGAGGACAAGGTGATCTCTGTTCGTGCAGAGAATGAATGGGATGGCTTTGAAAAGGCCCCCAGATTCAAATATGAGGGTGTGGATATTGCCACCCCCAACCCCAATGCATTCCCGTCATTGATTTTCATTGGCGACTCTCATATGGCGCAGTACTATCTGCGCGCTCAGCGGCTTAGTGAACGCGAGCATGTCAACTTCGGCATGATTGCCAAAGCCGGATGGTTCCTCTTCAATGACCAGCGCATGGGGGACTATGCCCGTGCAGTGAAAGCGATTGTTGCAGACAAGCGTGTACACACGCTCGTCATCGGCAGCATGTGGGGCGGAAAAATTAAGGAGGAAGAGTTTTACCAGGTGGCCGCAACGGTCCGTCCGCTGCTCGAGACCCGAAAAGACCTGAAGGTCTATGTAATGCTGGATTACCCTTGGACGCCGAATGTCGGCGGCCAGCAAGGCATCTACGATCCTTTGAAGCACGTCAACCGTATTACGGGCGACGCCGTCGGCATGGTTCAGCCATTCCCAGCAGCCGATGACTGGAAGCGCGGCAATGAAGAAATCCAAAGAATTCTTGGTGACGCTGCTGAATATATAGACCCCACCCCTATTGTCTGCCCAGGTCAGAAATGCAATCTGCAGGCTTGGTATCGGGATGACGATCACCTGCAGCCCAAACGCATCGAAGCCGACGGCATCTGGGTAGACCGCATCTTTGAGCATGCTGCGGCTGCCGAATCCAAAGAGCGGAGCCGATGATTCAGGTCGAAGGCTGTGCGGCCATCTTTCGAATCGATGAGAATCAGCAAAAATCAAAGGAACCTCTTAGGGCTTGAGTGTTCACATACTTTGACGGAACGCTGACTCATTCGTTCTGCGTTCCGTCCAATTCTGCAGAAGCTTGAGGAGCTGCGGCCTGCCATAGAACCGCTTCTCATCAAACCTTCAATTCATCAGAAATTGCAGGCATCCAAGCGGCAGTCTCAACCCCGTGCCGCCCGATCGGGCTGTCGAAGGGGCTTAAGACCGGATTTTGATTAGCCAACAATCCTGCATTAATGCGCTAAGCACAAACCCTGATTAGGCGATGCCAAAATGAAAGCGCCATGAAATGGCGCATAACACATCAATCGTTTACTCCATTCAACACGATAAAGAGTCACGTTAATTTATTGGTTTACCGATTAAAGATGTACAACGCTTGATTTTTAACAAAGGTGCGTAGGTAAGTAAACGTTAACTAATTTACGAATCTAAACATACAAAGTTCTTTCCGTATAATCGATAACAATTCTCGTTCTAATTCTCAACGAAAGGACCTTGCTAATGAAGCCCTTCCGCCTTACCCGCCGTGCGCTTGGCAGCGCTGTCTGCATGACGCTCCTCGCTGGTACTGTTCTTTTTACTTCGCCGACGCCTGTTCACGCAGCAGCTCAGGGTAAAGACACTCTGGTATTCGTCAATTACCGTGATCTTCGAGATCTGAATCCGCACCTCTATGCCGGCGAAATGTTCGCTCAGGAAATGGTGTTTGAAGGGCTCGTCACCCTTGGCAATGACGGCAAGTATCACGGAGCAGTAGCCGAAAGCTGGGACATCTCGCCCGACGGCCGCGTGTACACCTTCAAAATTCGCCCGAATCTGAAGTTCACCGACGGCCACGTGCTTGACGCCTATGCTGTCAAGGCGAACTTTGATGCGCTGATTGACAACAAAACGCGTCACTCCTGGCTTGAAATGATGCGTCTTCTTGAAGGCGTAGAAGCGCCGGATGCCAACACGTTCGTTATTAAGATGAAGGAAGCCTACTACCCGATGCTCACGGAGCTTGCGGTTACACGCCCCTTTGCTTTTGTTTCGCCCAACGTCATGAAGGACGGCAAGACCAAGAACGGTCTTACCGCCTTTATCGGTTCCGGTCCCTATGTGCTGAAGGAGCATGTGGTTGACGAATACTCCGTCTTTGAAGCCAATCCGGACTACTGGGGCAAAAAACCCGCCATTAAGCGCATCGTCGTGAAGGTCATTCCAGACAATCAGACGCGTATTCTGGCGCTGGAAAAGGGCGAAATCGACCTCATCTGGGGCAAGAACATGATCGATGCTGACGCGCTCAACAAGTACCGCGACAGCAAGAAGTTCTCGATTGCCGTTTCTTCGCCCACTTCAACCCGTCAGATCGTTCTCAATACCACCAACGATATCCTCAAGGACAAGAAGATCCGCACGGCCATTCAGCATGCGACGAACAAGTCGGTGATCTCACAGGGCGTCTTCCACGGCTTTGAGCCGGGCGCTGACACGCTCTATTCGACTTCGATTCCGTACTGCGATATCGATCTGAAGCCCTATAAGTACGACATGAAGGAAGCGGCCAAACTGATTGAAGAAGCCGGCTACAAGCGTGACGGCAAGCGCGCGCCTGCCGTCAAAGACGGGAAGCCCTTGGCGCTTGGGCTGCTTTACAACTCCAATTCGGTTTCTGAAAAGACGATTGCTGAATACCTCCAGAGCGAATTCGGCAAGCTCGGCATGCAGATCTCAATCCGCGGCGAAGAAGAACAGTCCTATCGCGACAACATGAAGAACGGCAAGTTCGACATGGTCTTCAATATCTGCTGGGGAACGCCCTATGATCCGCAGTCTTCGCTCGCTGCAATGCGTCAGCGTGTCTACGGCGACTATGAGGCTCAGCTCGGTCTCCCTGACAAGCATGAAATCGACGCAGCCATCACCAAGATCCTGACGAGTACGGATGAAAAAGAGCGCCGCGAACTCTATCGCTACGTGCTCACGCATTTGCACGAGGACGCGGTCTATCTGCCGATTTCATTCGAAACCAACAAAGCGCTTTTCAATGCTGAACTGGGCGGCGTCGGCTTCCTCTCGAACCAATACGAGATTCCTTTCGCCGACATGTATTGGAAGTAACCGCTTCTGATGCCGCAGGGGCTCGAACGCATGCATGCAGGGTCGAGCCCCTATTCGACTGCGCCGTTCCATTTATGGAAGTTTGGCGCCGGGGATTTGTCTTTCTATGCGCCAATACATCATCCGACGACTGTTGGCAACGATTCCGCTGCTCTTCGTCATCTCGTTTTTCTGCTTCATCTTTATCAATCTCATCCCGTCAGATCCGGCGGAAGTTGCGCTCCGCGTAAGACAGACGCCCGTCATTACGCCCGAAGCCATCGCGCAGGTCCGTGCGGAATTGGGCCTGGACCGGCCGTTTTTCGCGCGTTATGTCGACTGGGTTTGGAATTGCCTTCAGGGCGATTTCGGCGTGAGCTACACCAATCCGTCCCGCACAGTGCTGGGCGAACTCGGCCGCTGTCTGCCGGCCACCCTGTCACTTGCGGGCCTTTCCTTGGTCTATGTGATCGTGCTGAGCCTCCCCATCGGCTTTCTTTCTGCCGTCTATAAAGACAGCTGGTTTGACCGCATCATGCGCGGCATCGTCTTTGCGACAACGGCCATGCCCGCTTACTGGGTGGGTCTGCTCCTCATCTGGTTCGTCTCCATCAAGCTCGATTTGCTGCCGACGAGCGGCTCGGGCACTTTTGCCCATTTGATCCTGCCTGCCTTTACGGTGGCGCTAACCTACATTTCGACCTATATCCGCCTGATCCGCAACAACATGCTCGAAAACATGCGTGAAGACTATGTGCTTTACGCACGCGTCCGCGGACTCAAGGAAGGTTCGATTCTCGTCAAACACGTGCTCAAGAATTCGCTCCAGTCGTGCGTGACCGCCATCGGCATGTCGATTCCGCAGCTGATTGCCGGCACGATCGTTGTGGAAAACGTATTTGCCTGGCCCGGTCTCGGCAAACTCTGCATCACGTCGATCTTCAATCGCGACTACCCGGTCATTCAAGCCTATGTGCTCATGATGGGCGTGCTCTTCGTGATCTTCAACCTCCTCTTCGACATCATCCAGTGCGCGGTCGATCCGCGTCTGCGCAAACAGGAGACGGCCTGAAATGCTTAGAGTTTTTCTGCGCAATCCGGTCACGCAGTTCTGCCTGGTCGTGATTCTGCTTACGGTCTTTGCGGGCGTCTTCGCGCCATTGCTTGCGCCGCATGACCCGTATGAAAACAATATTCTGATGAAGTTCGCTTCACCTTCATGGGAATATCCGCTCGGCACCGATCAGCTCGGCCGCTGCGTTTTCTCACGCATGCTTTACGGTATTCGTCCAACCTTTTTCCTGTCGCTCCTCACCATGGCCGGCACGATTGGGCTGGGACTGCTGATGGGGGTTTTGGCAGGCTACTTCCGCGGACCGATTGATGAATTCATCATGCGCGTGGTCGACGTGATGCTCTCCTTCCCTTCGCAAATCATGATTCTCGCCGTGGTGGCGCTCATGGGCGTGAACATTGAGAACGTCATCATCGCCAATATCTTCATCAAATGGGCTTGGTACGCCCGAATGATCCGAACGGCCGTCGTGAAGTGCACCGAATCGAACTTTATTCTGTACTCCAAGTCCATCGGTTCTGGGAATTACTTCATTCTCACGCATCACATGCTGCCCTGCATTGCTGCCGAACTTGCCGTTCTCGCGAGTCTCGACACGGGCTGGGCCATTCTGAACATCTCCACGCTCTCCTTCCTCGGTCTCGGCGTTCAGGCACCGATGCCGGAATGGGGCGCGATGCTCAACGAAGCCAAGAACGTCATGATCTCCAATCCCGAACAGATGCTCGTTCCGGGCATTGCCGTCGTCGTGCTCGTCGGCGCCTTCAACCTCTTGGGCGACAGCCTTCGCGACGCCCTTGATCCCAAGGAGGTACGTCTCTGATGTCTCAGCAGTCTGTACTTGACGTACAGGATCTGTACGTCACCTTCCATCAGGATAAGAAGTCCGCCGAACTCGTCAAAGGCGTCAGTTTTTCCGTAGCGCCCGGGGAGTGTCTCGGCATTCTCGGCGAATCGGGCTCAGGCAAATCCATGACCGCCAAGGCCATGCTGGGACTTCTCGATCGTTCGTTTGAAGTTCGCGGCAAGGTGTTCTTTCAGGGAGAAAGCCTTCTGGAGAAAGATGCCGATGCACTGCGCCGTCTTCGCGGCTCACGGATCTGCATGGTGCTCCAGAACCCCATGAGCTGCTTTGATCCGCTCTACCGCATCGGCGCTCAGATGGCAGAAACCTTTCAGGAACATACGGACTGGAGCAGCGCCGAAATTCGGACCAAATCGATCGAAGTGCTTAAACTCATGAAGATCCGTGACCCGGAGGATGTGCTGCGCAAATATCCGCATCAGATGTCGGGCGGCATGCTCCAGCGCGTGATGATCGGTCTCGCGCTTGCTCTGAAGCCGTCCCTCATCATCTGCGACGAGCCGACAACGGCCATCGATTCCATCAGTCAGTACGCCATCATGCAGGAGTTTCTGCGCATTAAAACGTCCCGCAGTGCTGCGATGATCTTCATCTCGCATGATCTCGGCGTGCTCTCGCTCATTTCGGACAAGCTCGTCGTCATGCATCGCGGCCTTGCCGTTGAGCGCGGTCTGCCCGAAGAAATCTTTGAGCATGCGAAGGACCCCTATACGCGCGAACTCATCGATCGGCATCTCTCAGTCATGTCGACCTTCAGCCGGGCTATTCGAGGAGAAAAAGTTCATGCTGCTTGAAGCAAAAGACATCCGCGTTTCATTCCGCAAGGAAAATCAGACGCGGCTCTTCGGCCGTGAACGTCAGGAAGTGCTCCACGGCCTTTCGATCGACCTCAAGGAAGGTGAATGCCTTGGCATCATCGGCGAATCGGGTTCGGGCAAATCAACTTTCGGACGTGTCCTCTGCGGACTGCTTGCGCCCGACTCCGGCACGGTTCGTCTCGACGGGCTCGATCTCTACGGCCGCCTGCCGCGTGTCGACAAAGCGCGCATTCAGTCGAGCATTTCCATTGTTTTTCAGGATTACACCACTTCGGCCAATCCGCGCTTTCGCGTACAGGGCATTATTGGGGAATCCTTCCGCGCCCTGCGCCTGAAGGGTGCAAACATCAGCCGAGAAACTCAGCGCAAGGAAACCATTGAACTCCTTGAACGCGTCGGTCTCGACGAAAGCTTTCTCACCCGCTATCCGCATGAGCTTTCGGGCGGCCAGCTCCAGCGCGTGTGCATTGCCCGCGCCGTCGCTCTGAAGCCCCGCTTCATTCTGCTCGATGAAGCAATTAGTTCTCTCGATGCGGCAACGCAGATTCAAGTAATGGACCTTCTGAAGGATCTGCGGCGTGAACTGAATCTCAGCTACGTCTTCATTACCCACGACTTGACCGCCATTACCTATTTCTGCGACCGCGTGCGGTTCCTGCACAACGGCAGCTTTGTAGAAGCCGTTGATGATATGAGCAGAATCGGCGACATCCGCAATGCTTACGCCCGCGATCTGCTGCGAGCTGTGATGGGCATCGGCATTCACGGCGCTCCGGATCCGGAAGCCGAAGCCCGCATGGAGCGAGATGAAGAAATCGGCACGCCGCACGGTGATGTGATGCACGTTCAGGGACAAGTTCTTTATTGACCATTGCGAGGAAAAACCCACAATGATTGAATTGTTTGAAATCGAGGGCGGCGTCACGCTGCGCGGATACCGTACATCGGGGAGCCGCCCGGGACCCCATGTGCTGATCACGGCCGGCATACACGGCAGTGAATATCCCGGCATTTTGGCCGCCAGAAAACTCAGAGCCTTTCTGTCGCAGGCCGATATTGCCGGGACAGTCACGGTCCTGCCGCTCTGCAATCCAACTGCTTTAAAGGAACGCGCCAAAGCGATCTTCCCCGAAGACGGGAAGAACCTTAACCGCATGTTCCCCGGTAACCCGGAAGGTTCTGCGTCGGAAAAGACGGCTTGGGCGATCACCCAGCTCCAAGACGAAGCAGACTTCTACATTGACCTGCACGGCGGGGATCTCTTTGAAAAACTCACTCCCTATGTTTACGTGCCCGGCAATTGTGCGCCTGAGGTGACCACAACGGCTCGTGCCGCAGCCCAGGTGCTCAGTGTACCGGTCCGGGTTTTGTCACAGGCATCCACCGGCGCCTACAACAGTGCTGCGCTTCGCGGCACGCCGTCCATTCTCATCGAGCGCGGCGCCTGCGGGCTCTGGGAGCCCGAAGAAGTAGAAGCCTACTTTGAAGATCTCAAGGCGCTCTTCGCGCACCTTGGCATTATTGACGGCAAAGCGCCGGTTAATACTGCCCAGCGTGAGGCACCGTTTGCGACCTATCTGTCGCATTCGGAGTTTGGTCTTTGGTTCCCGCGCGTCAAGGCGGGCGATGATGTCCTCAAGGGTGACCTGCTTGGGCATCTCGAGGATTTCGATGGCGCGGTGCTCGCGCAGATTCATGCCCCGCATGACGGGCGCATTCTCTATATGACTGCAACGCTTTCTGCTCCGGCCGGCTGCGATTTGGTCGCCCTGGGATAAAGCATTCCGTCTGAAAACACCTCTGCGCGGTACTTCAGTCCGCGGAGAAACCCCAAATGCCGTCGTCAGCCAAACGTTCAAACCGCTGACGACGGCGTTTCGTTCTTATGGGCAAACACCCCTGCCGGTCTCTGCGTCATTCGTCAAAGCTTTGCATAGTCTTCGTCTGAAACGGGTTCGAGCCATTCGTTTGACGAGCCTTCGGCCGGAACTTCAATGGCAATATGGACGAAAGACGAATCTTTTGCCGCACCGTGCCAGTGCTTTACTTCCGGCGGAATATTGACAACATCGCCCGGCTTCAGTGAGCGGGGAGGTTCGCCGTACGCCTGATACCAGCCGCGGCCGGCCGTAACGAGCAGAATTTGTCCGCCTTTATGATGCACGTGCCAGTTGTTGCGGCAGCCCGCCTCGAAAGTGACATTAGCCGTCACTAAACGCTCGACGGTGAGCATTTTGAGCCAGCTGCGGCCGGAGAAATATTGACTGTAAGCATTATTGGGATTGCCGAGCCCAAAGATACCCGGATTGATATTTTGTTCGTTCATGGCGTAACCAGAAGATTTTCGCAATTAGCAATAGATCTGCAGGGCAAAGAGTTGCTTTGCTGCAAACCGCAGAAGTGATCCCGCGATCTGAATGATCGGATGCGCTTCATGCTGATTTTTGATCAAATCTTTCAGAACGACTGCTCAATTCCGAGCAAGGTATTGCCTATTACGATCAGAACTTGGAATGCGATGATTCATCTCTTCGCCGCTCAGCCGATCATCCGTTATTGATAAAAGGTTGATTTTGATTGAACAACTGATCATTCATCCTTTCCGTTTCGACTTTGCGGACGGCTTGCCATGAGGCCGGAAACCTCGCCTAAATGCTTATGCCGATGAAGCGGCGCATCCTATTTCTTTAAACCGACATCCCCCTTCTCTAACGCCGTCGCGGTTCAGTCATTAGTAAATCTGAGAAGGAGTGCCGAGGTTCATTCCTCGGCAAAACCAGTTGCCAAATCGTATCGAGAGACAGTTTGAGCGTGCCGTGAACAGGAATAAAAAAAGCGGAACTTCACCCAAGGAAGTTCCGCTTTTGGTCATGCTGCAGAAAATCAGAGTTCTTCAGCAGAGCGATCCGCATAGGTGCGGAAATCATCAAGCTTGGCGCCGGCGTTGATGGCGGCGATGAGCCACTTCGGCTTGCGGCCGCGGCCCGTCCAGGTATTGCCGTCGGCATCGCGGTACTTGACCATACGGCCGTCGTCGTCCTGTTCGCCCGGAGCGGGGACGGTGATGTCGTCCGTCGTAAGATGGTACGTGCGGATCATGACCTTAACGCGTTCCACAACCTGCTTCTTAATCGCAGCGCGGCGAGCATCCAGAGCACGCTGTTCTTCTTCAATCTGGGTCAGTTCATTTACGAATTTATCATCGGACATATTATTCTCCGAAAAAATGGGAAAAAGTCTTGTTGGAACGAATAATACCAAATTTAATCTCAAAAGCAATATCTGACTTGAGAAAAAAGTTATTCAAACTCGTGTTCGATCAGACTGTTTAGACATATCGAGAAAGAGAATATTGTGATGCAATGGGATGAAGAATTCTTATTGAGCAGGTTTTGTAAGCAAGAATACTAAGATCAAAGCTGAAGACGGCGCAGAGAACCGCAAGCGATTGAACTATTGTGAGCTGCAGAAAGATTCAATCTGAAGTACTTGGCCGAATGAATGCCTTATGCCGCGCTGCGTTTGACTTAAAGTTCCTTTTGCCCTGAATATTTACGTTGTTACTGCCGCACAACAAGACTTAGCGGGAGTACTTGCTCTCAAAGCAAGACTTTTCGTGCCGCAATTGCATACAATTTCATAAAACGAAAGTTGTATTTGCCGTCAATGCATCTCGATTGGTATCGAAAAACATGCCGCTTCACTATGAACTCTCTGATCTGCGCCTTCTTTTGATTCTCATGCGTACGCGCAGTTTGTCAGCGAGCGGAGAAGCGGCACATTTGACAACTTCAGCCGTCAGTCTTCGCCTCCGGAAACTCGAAGACGGCATCGGCGCGCAGCTTTTCACGCGGACCGGGAAAGGACTCGTGCCGACTGAAGCCGGAACCGCATTGGCCGAAGCTGCAGTGCCCATTCTTGCAGAATCGGCGGCGCTCGACGCACGATTAAATCCCTTTTCAAAGCATGATCCGGAGCCGCTTCGCATCTTTTCAAACAGCACAGGGCTGCAGAATTTTCTCTGCCGAATCGCGGCCGATTATCTGCGCGAAAATTCAAGTTTCCGCGCCGTATTAACTGAACAGCGAAGTTCATTGACGCCTGAGGCAGTGCTCACCGGTGAAGCCGATTTGGGACTCATCGGCGGAATTCGGGAACTTTCGCCGGCCTATCGGACGAAGCTCGAACTCGTTCAATTTGTCGAAGATCGCCATGTGGTGATTCTCCCGAGAGACTCCAGCGCGGCTCAGCAGTTTAAAAATCGGCCGATTCTATTTGCCGAGCTCCTCAATCTTCGATTTGCTGCACTCACTGACGCGAGTCCAATGACCGCAGCCATGAAAGAGCGTGCATTGGCCGCAGGCTTTCGCTTTGAACCGATTATTGAGGCCCCTTCCTTTAGTCTGCTGGTTGAACTGGTGGCTCGAGGG
>ENA-ORIJ01001138-ORIJ01001138.1-human-gut-metagenome-genome-assembly--contig:-NODE-1138-length-11319-cov-9.6685_pt1 | contig 11319 bp, 7 predicted proteins | sample MGYA00243030_ERZ508746 | MGnify/ENA primary metagenome ERZ508746 (study PRJEB26277, sample SAMN04329826) | human gut metagenome | biome: human-associated habitat | host: Homo sapiens | place: USA... | reverse complement strand
CTGCCGCACCTCGCTCGCCGTATCGGCACTTAGAATTATGCGGTATTGCCTTTACCATGAAAAAGACGATTTGGAAAGCATTCTTTGCGCAATGCTCGGTTACGCTGACGACCTGCATCACGATCACCGGATGAAAATTCCGTTTTGGCAGCAAGCCTTTTGAGGTCGGGCAAAAGGTCAGGCTGGTCAAAGAGCCTGACAATGAGTATGCAGACTGTCAAAAAACTCTTGTAGGGGCGAGCATTGCTCGCCCGTGCCCGTTTGCCTGTGAAAAAACTTACCCAGAAAAGGCGTTGCTGCGCCAAGTTGGCGGGTGACCAATGGTCGCCCCTAGGGCAATACCGCATAATTCTAAGTGCCGATACGGCGAGCGAGGTGCGGCAGCTGCTAAGCCAAAAGCGCAGATAATACTGGATGTCTTATCGAGCATTTTGGCAACGCAGATGCCGTGCCGCAGCCGCCGGAGCGGTGCTTAAGCCGTAAGGCGGGAATTATGCGGTATTGCCCTACATATTCAATAGGCCACGAATGTGATTTTTCGACACGCCGGAGTATGAGCAGGAGCTGACAAGCAAGTTGCGGTGGCCGCATAAAAAGGCGCGCGGCAAACACACCCGGGCAAGGACTGCGCTTGCCGGGAACAGCATGTGAGAGGTGTCCCTTGCACTATAGGACACCCGGCAAAGGGGCGCACCTCGCCCCTGGTCGGAGCCTTTGGGGGCGGAAGGCTTTACCCGCTGATGGCATCCTCGACCACGTCCAGCAGGTGGCAGGGGTCGAGCTGGGCGGCGGTGCAGCGGCGTGCGAGGGCCTCGACGAAGGCGCGGTCCAACGATACGTCGGAGATAAACTGTACGACCTGCTGGCAACCGCGGAGGTCCCGCGCGGCCAGAATGCCGTAGGTAGTGTAGGGCCCGAGCTCGGGCGCGGAGAGCTTTTGACAGACAACGCGATAGGTATACACGATTTTCACCCACTCCTGCTATGCTACATAACAAAATATATTGACAAAAAATGGTAACTGGAGTAAAATTGTGGTAGTGTTAGTGTACTTATAGATGCCGCCCTTCACAATATAGCATATCCCGGTGTGCAAAGTACACAACCAGTGCTGGAAATTTTGACGGCGCATTTTGCACCGCCGCTTTGCTGTTTTTCCGGCGGTGAATCGCGTTTTGAGGGGAGAGAAGATGTTATGTCCGCATATCGATACCGTGTGGCAGAAGCAATGACCGCTGCGAGGGAGGCGGCGGGTGTTTCACAGCGGGAACTGGCAGACCGCCTGGGCCGGGATAAGCGCACGATCCAGAAATGGGAAAAGGGCGAGATGAAGATCGCGCTTGAGGATTTTCTGGCCGTCTTTGATGCACTAAAAGTGCAGGTGGAGCCGTACTCCAAATGGATTCGGCACCCAGAGCTTTTCCCCAATGGACTGTCGGACATCCTGCAATACTCCACCGATAAAAAGCGCACGGTACTGGGGGATTTCTACCGCCGCCAGGCGTCGCCCATGGAGGTCGAGCAGGAATATTACTTTCTGTTTGCTGACCACGGCAGCGACTACCACGGCATGTACCAGCAGTGGATGGCCAACCTGCTGACACCGCTGCGGGATCGCCGCCGCATCTGTGCCCAGATTATTGAGAATTATAACGAGGCCCTTGCCACCGGGACCATCACCGACCCGGACGCGCCCCAGCCCAACATGGAGGTCCTGCAGGCCTGCTATGAGGCCAGCGCCCAGAGCATCCAGAGCGGCGCCAACGGCTACACGATGCTGAGCCTTGATTTGAACCGCTGACAAAAGCATAAACCCGCCGCCCCCTGCGTACACTCTGCGCAGGGGGCTTTGTTATGGCTGCACTTGTACAAAGGATTCGGGCGCGGGCGGCATCGCTGCCGACATTCGACATACCGTTTCTGCTGATCTTACTGCTGCTGTTGAGCTACGGGCTCATCATGCTGTTCTCCGCGGGGTACGCGGTGGCGCTCTACCGCCGCGGCGACGCCTATACCTACATCCGCCCGCAGCTGCTGTTTGCGGCGCTGGGCGTGCTGGCTATGTACGCGGCCAGCCTGGTGGACTACCATGTTTGGCACAGGCTGGCCTGGCCGATGCTGGGGATCTCGCTGCTTTTGCTTGCCATCGTGCTTTTCATGCCGGAGTACAACGGCTGCAAGCGGTGGATCGTGCTGCCGGGGCTGGGCACGCTGCAGCCCAGTGAAATCGCAAAATTCTCGATTGTGCTGGTGTTCTCGCATATCATCTCACTGAATCACGACAGGATGAAGTCGTTTTCCACAGGCGTTGTGCCGTTCGCGTTGATTCTGGGGGTCGTCACGGTGCTCATGCTGCTGGAGCCGCACCTGTCCGGCACGCTGCTGATCCTGTCCATCGGCGCGGTGCTGATGTTTGTGGGCGGCACGGGGCTGCACTGGTTTGGGCTGGCCGGGGGGCTGGGCGCGGCGGCCATTGCGGCGGCGGTCATTGCGCTGCCGGAGCTGGTGCCCTACGCCACGGACCGTCTCGCGTCGTGGCGCGACCCCTTTGCCGACCCGCTGGGCGAAGGTCACCAGACGATCCAGAGCCTCTACGCCATCGCGTCAGGCGGGCTGGCCGGGCTGGGGCTGGGCAACAGCCGACAGAAATATCTGTACGTGCCGGAGCCGCAGAACGACTTTATTTTTTCGATTTTGTGTGAGGAGCTTGGTTTTATCGGGGCGGCGCTGGTCGTGGTGCTGTTTTTGCTGCTGCTCTTGCGCGGCATGTCGATTGCGGTGCGCGCGCGGGATAAGTTCGGCGCACTGCTCGTCGTCGGGTTTGTCGTGCAGGTCACGCTGCAGGCAATTCTGAACATGGCCGTTGTGACGAACACGATCCCGAACACCGGCATCAGCCTGCCGTTTTTCTCGTCGGGCGGCACCAGCTTATTGATGTTGCTGGGGGAGATGGGCATCGTGCTGTCGGTGTCCAGGCAGACGGATATGGTGTAGGGAACGTCCCCTTGGCCACCTCCCTCGCAGAGGGAGGCAAGGACGTCCCAACATTTGTTCAACCTTTTTTCACACTCCCACCGTTGCAACGGCGGGAGTTTTGTTTTATAATTAAACTGTATTTTTGTGTGAAAGGGGTGCCGCATGGCAAAACCAAAAAACCAAAAACCACCCTTTGCCCTGCGGGCGCTGGCGGCGTTCGCCGTGACGCTGGCGGCGCTTTTTGTGCTGCTGCTGGCGGCCTACGCCCTGCCCGGGGAGCCGGTGCGGGACCATGTCTACGACTCAGCGTTGAAAATCGCCGGTGAGGGGCTGTACCCGGAATATCTGAACTTCAAGCTGTTCCAGATGGACAATTACACCGACACGATCATGCTGACCGAGGCCGTGTCCGCCGACGAGGCCCCGCCGCTGACCGCCATGATGACGAATACGGCCTACAACGTCGATAACTTTGAGACGCTGGCCGACGACCTGCAATGGTACATAGAAAGGGACTGGGCCACGGGCGCACAGCGCACCGACGCGCCCGCGCTTGTGCCGTTCTCCTACGCGCGGTACTGGCACGGCTACCTGATCTGGCTGCGCCCGCTGCTGCTGGTCACCGACATCACCGGCGTGCGCGTGGTGCAGTATCTGGTGCTGGCGGCGCTGTTTGCCGCGGTGGCGGTGCTGCTGCGCCGCCGCTGCGGGCTGCGGGCCGCGGTGTGGTTCGCGGTCAGTCAGCTGCTGGTCACGGCGTTCTGGGCACCGCATCAGGTACAGTTTTTCACCTGCTTTGCCGTTGCCTACGCGGGCTGCGTCTGGGTGCTGGCCAAGCCCCGCCGCAGCGATGATGTCTGCCTGGCACTGCTGGTTCTTGGCGTTGTGACGTCGTTCTGTGACCTGCTCGTCACGCCGGTCCTGACCCTTGGCCTGCCGCTTGTCTGCTGGCTGCTTGAGCCGCAGCAGCGCCTGCGGGCCGGCACAAGGCAGTGCGGCATCGTTGTGGGCGGCAGCCTGACGTGGGGCGTCGGCTACCTGCTCTGCTGGGCATCCAAATGGGTGCTGGCCGGGCTTGTCACCGGGCAGAACGTCATTGCCGACGCGCTGCATCAGGTGGGCGTGCGCACTGCCGCTGACAGCTGGCACGGCATGGAATTGACTTGGAGTAATATTTTACATTTTGTATACACGACACTGGCGGGCAAACACCTGTTCTGGCCGCTGGTGCTGGCTGTCGTTCTGCTTCTGGCGCTGTTTGCGGCCAGCATCCGGGACAGGCAGCAGCTCGCGCGCGCACTGCCGCTGGGGCTCTGCGCGCTGATGACCCCGGCGTGGTTCATCGTGCTGCGCACCCACAGCATCCAGCACGGCTGGTTCACCTGGCGCGCACTGGGACTGACCGTCTTTGCAGGGCTGGCGTTTTTGTATTATTGCTGTGATGTGCGGCAAATCGCCAAACGCTTAAAACGCACGTAATACGTGTGGGAGCAGCCATTGGCCGCCCGCCGACCTTGCCGCGGCAGTTCTTTCCGGGAAAGGTGTGCACATGGCAAGCGGGCACGGGCGAGCAATGCTCGCCCCTACACAACAGGATTATAGGTAAGGCAACAACAGGGGAAAGTAAAAATATGAACGAACTGGAAACGAAAACCGAAAAAACAACCGATGGATCGCTAAAAAAGAACCCGTGGCGGCGCCTGCCCAAGGGCGGCAAAATCGCGGTCATTGTTGTCGGCATTCTGGCCGTGCTGGCTGTGCTGGCGGCCCTTTACGTCAACGGCAAGCTCGACCTGCTGCGCTATGATGACGGCAGCGTCAGCGAGATGGGTGAGATCGGCGCGGACGAGGACCAGGACCTGGACGGAACCGGCCTGACCCACACCGAAAGCGAGATGACAATGCCCGAGGGCAGCCCGTTCTCTGACGACAATGTGTTGAACATCCTGCTCATCGGCACCGACGAGCGCACCGAGGCCGTCAACGACGCCGATGCCTTCACCCACCTGAACCAGCTCGACGGCACGGAGGACACCACCGAGTTCAGCGACGACGCGCGCGCCGACAGCATGATCCTGGTCTCGCTCGACATCAAGGATCACGTCATCCGGCTGGTCTCCATCGAGCGCGGCACCGGCGTGCCGATCTTGCTGGACGGCTATGAGGGCCAGTGCGACTGGATCACCCACACTTTCCGCTACGGCGGCGCAAAACTGACAATGAAAACCATCGAGGACTGCTTCAACGTGCAGGTGGACCACTACGTCCGCGTCAACTTCAACTCCTTCGTCCAGATCGTGGACGCCGTCGGCGGCGTAGACCTTGATATTACCGAGATGGAGGCCAAGGCCCTGAACTGGGAGGTCCCCTCCAACTCGATGCTGATCGTCAACCACGTTGACCCGGGCCCCAACCACTTTGACGGCTACACGGCGCTGCAATACGCCCGTCTGCGCAAGATCGACAACGACTGGAAGCGCGTCGAGCGCCAGCGCACCGTCATTAAGGCCGTGCTGGATCAGGTGCAGAACGCCAGCGTCATGGAGCTGGACAACCTGCTCAACACCATTCTGCCGCTGATCCAGACGAACTTTACCAAGTCCGAGATCGCCGCGTTGCTCGTGCAGCTGCCGGGCTTTTTGGGCTGCGATGTACAGCAGATGTCCATGCCGCTGCAGGGTACCTACGGCATCCGCACGGGCATGGATGACCGCCTGATGTACGACCCCGACTGGGTCGTGAATATTAAGGCATTGCAGGACTTTTTGTACAATGATAAGACCGCCGAGGAGGTCATTGCCGCCACGCCGGAGACCGCCGCCGCCGAGGCCGCGGGCGAGCTGGTCATTGCGACCCGCGAGAGCGCCGACGTGACCAACCCCGTGGAGGAGTACAATAATAAGTATCTGCACCGCATTGATATGACTTACGCGCTCGATGCGTCGGACTTCGGCAGCGACGAGTACCGCGTCTTTGTAGCCGACACCGACAACCTGCGCGGCGATGAGCTGCGCGGTGCGCTGATCGACAAGCTGTACAGCGCGGGCGTGCGGGTCGTGGCCGTGCCGGACGGCGCCGCCGCGGGCGTGCTGCTGGACAACTATCTGCAGACCGGCAATACCGGGAGCCTGGACAGCTACCTGTCCGTGCTGCCCGCCGACCGGCGCGACAGCGCCCGCACCCTGTGGGAGCACGTCCGCACGCGCTACCCCGGTGTTTTCCACGCCGCGGGTCTGGGGGCAGATGCCCGCAGTGCGACAGTGGGCAAAGCGCTGACCGTGCTGGCCAATGCGAGCCACAACACGCCCGAGACAGAGATCGCCGAGGCTGTGCAGGTCATGCGCAGCGGCACGACCAGCAATGCCGTCTACTGGTTCAAGACGGCGATGGCCAAATATCCGCGCCAGATGGAGCGGTTCTTCGGCAGCAGTTACGCCGCCGTGTCCCGCCTGTACTACGCCATGCAGGGCACGCTGAACGTCGCGGACGACAGTGAGCTGCCGACCTACGACGCGAAGCAGCTGCTGAAAACCTATAAGAAGGACGGCATCCTGATCTTTACCGACGAGGCCAGCGCCCTGATGACCGAGGGCAGCATGGCGTCCGAGCTGCAGGCGCAGCTGGATAAGCAGAAATACGGCGAGGACGAGGACCCGCAGCGTGTCTGCGCCATTGGCGCAGTCTACGGCACCTGGAGCAACGCCGGCAGCTTCACGCCCGACGATACCGAGACCGCCTGGGACGCTGACAGCCTGACCGAGTACCTGGGCGGCGACGCCCTGCGCGGAAAAGATATGCTGCTGGCGCTGGACGGCGAGGACAGCCCCTACCTGACGGAGAACTGCCTGCTGAAGGACACCGACACCCCCGTGGCCGAGCAGGTGCAAAAACTGTTTGTACTGGATAAAAACAACATGGCGTCGCCGGAAACCGCAGAATCTGAATAAAATTTGAAATTGGGTGTTGACAAACACGCCCGTGTGTGGTATAAATGCTTTAAACCAATGAAGCGAAAGTAAAGCACACAGCGCAGTTACAGAGAGTCCCCGATGCTGGGAAGGGGATACAGAGCGGGTCTGCACAATGGTTCGCGGAGGGCACGGGGAAACGGGCATGGCCCGCAGTATCCGTTGACGGGCAGCTCCCGTTACAGAGCAGGGGAATGTTGGTTCCCTACAGAGTGGCCGTGATTGTATAGTAAGCACGGCAAGCAAGGTGGCACCACAGATTTGTTTTATCTGCCCTTGCACAGGAGAAGTTCTGTGCAAGGGCAGTTTTGTTTTTGACAATGGGGGAGAGGGAACATGAACCTGATGAAAGAGCGATGGCAAGCCTGAATTTGTAAAACTGGATGGCCCGGGAACGCACCGGGCACTATAGGGGCAAGCATTGCTCGCCCCTACAAACCTGACATTCACTACAATTTACAAATTAAGGGCAACACCGCATAATTCTAAGTGCCGATACGGCGAGCGAGGTGCGGCAGATGCTAAGCCAAAAGCGCAGATAATACTTTGTGTATTATCGAGCATTTTGGCAACGCAGATGCCGTGCCGCAGCCGCCGGAGCGGTGCTTAAGCCGTCAGGCGGGAATTGTGCGGTGTTGCCTAAGGAGAATTTACCATGAAAAAGTTTGTTGCTGTTCTGTCCGCCGCCGCCATGATGACCAGCCTGGCCGCCTGCGGATCCACCGCCGATACCGCCAACACTGCCGCATCTTCCGCCGAAACCACCGCGTCCGCTGCCGAGAGCACCGCGGACACCGCCGCCGCTGACAGCTACAAGGTCGCTATTGTCCAGCAGCTCGACCACGCCAGCCTCGACGAGATCCGCGTGGCTATTGAGAAAGAGCTGGACGCCAAGGCCGTCGAGAAGGGCATCACGATCGAGTACAAGGACTTCAACGGCCAGAACGACGCCACAACGCTGAACCAGATCGGCACGCAGGTCGTCGCCGACGGCTATGACGCCATCATTCCCATTGCGACGCTGGCTGCCCAGTGCATGACCACCGCCGCCGAGTCCACCAAGACCCCGGTCATCTACGCGGCCATCTCCGACCCCGCCGCCGCAGACCTGACCGACATTGACTATGTCACCGGCACGTCCGACGCGCTGAACACCCAGTCCATCATGGATATGATGTTCGCCGTTCAGCCCGACATCCAGACCGTCGGCCTGCTCTACTCCAACTCCGAGGCCAACTCCACGACCCCGATTGCCGAGGCCAAGGCGCATCTGGATGCCAAGGGCATTGCCTACGTCGAAAAGACCGGCAACACCAACGACGAGATCATGACCGCCGCGTCCAGCATGGTCGGCCAGGTCGATGCCGTCTTTACGCCGACGGACAACGTGGTCATGGCCGCTGCCGCCGCTGTCTCCGAGACGCTGACCAAGGGCGGCATCCCGTTCTACACCGGCGCGGACAGCTTCGTCACGGCAGGTGCGTTTGCAACCTGCGGCGTCAACTACACCGAGCTGGGCACCTACACCGCCGACATGGCGCTCGACATCCTCGAGACCGGCGTTGTCCCCGCGTACCACGTCATGGACGGCGGCATCATCACCGTCAACACCGAGACCGCCGCCGCCTTGGGCATCGACTACAGCGCCTTCAACGATCTGGCCGGCCAGGTCGTCGAGGTCACCACGGCGGAATAACCCTCCGGGAAAAGACCGTAGGGGCGCATTCTATATGCGCCCGGGACGCCTGTGCAGCCGCAGCGTCCCGCGGGCGGATATGGAATCCGCCCCTACATTGTTGTATAGTAGACTGTACCATTACTTTTAGAGAGGAAGTCACCCTATGTTTACCGTTGCCACCGTGCTGAATGCACTGGAGCTGGGCTTTATCTACGCGCTGGTCGCTATGGCGCTGTTTTTGAGCTTCCGCGTGCTGAACATCGCCGATATGACCACCGACGGTGCGTTCACGCTGGGCTGCGCCGTGTCGGCCACCGCCGCCGTGGCGGGCCACCCGTTCCTGGGGCTGCCGCTGGCCATGCTGGCCGGTGCGGCGGCGGGCTTTATCACCGCGTTTTTGCAGACAAAGCTCGCTGTGCCGTCGATTCTGGCGGGCATCATCACCAACACGGGGCTGTACACGGTCAACCTTGCGGTCATGGGCTTCTCCTCCAACGTGCCCATGCTGAAAACCAAAACGGTCTTTACCGCTGCACAGGGGATTTTTGGCGAGAGCGCACCCTATAAGCTCATCGTGGCGGCGCTTGTCACCGTTGTGGTCTGCGCGCTGCTCATCGCGTTCCTCGGCACCCGGTTGGGCCTGTCCATCCGCGCTACCGGCGATAACCCGGACATGGTCCGTGCGTCCTCCATCAACACAGCCTTCACCATCACGGTGGGCCTTTGCATCGCCAACGCCATGACCGCGCTGTCCGGCGCGGTGCTGGCCCAGTACCAGCGCTCGGCGGACATCAACCTCGGCACCGGCATGGTCGTCATCGGCCTGGCCTCGCTCATCATCGGCGAGACGCTCTTTGGCCGCGGCGGCATGTGGGTCAAGGCTGTGGCCGCCGTCGCGGGCAGCGTCATCTACCGCTTCATTATTGCGCTGGCTCTGCGTGCCAACGTCCCGTCGGAGTGCCTGAAGCTGATCTCCGCCGTCATCGTCGCGCTGGCCATTGCAGCCCCGGCCCTCAAGGCCAAGGCGGATTTCCGCCGCCGCCGCGCCAACGCCCAAAAGGGAGGTGCCCGCCATGCTTGATCTGAAAAACATCAGCAAAACGTTCAATCTGAGCACTGTCAATGAAAAGGTCGCCCTCGAAAACGTGAACCTGCATCTGGACGACGGCGACTTTGCGACGATTGTCGGCTCCAACGGCGCGGGCAAGTCCACGCTGTTCAACGCCATTGCGGGCGAGTTCATCGCCGACACCGGCACGATCACGCTGGACGGCAGAGACATCACCTTCCTGCCGGACTTCAAGCGCTCCAAGGCGATTGGCCGCATGTTCCAGGACCCGCTGCGCGGCACGGCCCCGCACATGACGATTGAGGAAAATCTGGCGCTGGCCTTCCTGCGCGCGTCGGGGCACACCTCGGTGTTCTCCCGCATCAACAAAAAGGACCGGGAACTGTTTGCCGAAAAGCTCTCCGCGCTGGGTCTGGGGCTAGAGGATCGCATGAAGCAGCCCGTGGGTCTGCTGTCCGGCGGCCAGCGCCAGGCGCTGACCCTGCTGATGGCGACCCTCGTCACGCCGAAGCTGCTGCTGCTTGACGAGCACACGGCGGCGCTGGACCCCGGCACGGCGGACAAGGTGCTGGAGCTGACAAAAAAAATCGTGGCCGAAAACCACCTGACCTGCCTGATGATCACCCACAACATGCACGACGCGCTGACCCTGGGCAACCGCACGCTGATGATGGACCACGGTCATATTGTGCTGGACATCAGCGGCGAGGAGCGCGCCCACACCACCGTGGACGGCCTGCTGGACCGCTTCGCAGAGAACGTCGGCCACGCGCTGGACAATGACCGGATCTTGCTGAGCAAAGAGAAGTAAAAAAGAACCGCCCCGCACGAAAAAACGTGCAGGGCGGTTTTTTTACGGTTACGCGGTAGGGGCCGGGTATGCCCGGCCCGGCAGGATAAGGCAGGCGAGCGTCTGTGGGAAGGCCGCGGGCCGCACATGTGCGGCCCCTACGACGCTGCTTGCCGGTCCGTAGGGGCGGATTCCATATCCGCCCGCGGAGGGGTCAAGACCCCTCCCTACAAGGCGAGTGAAAAAGGGGTGCTGTAGGGGCGAACATCGTTCGCCCGTTTTCACATCTCCGCCAAATCAAACCGGTAGATCGTCGTCGAGCTGTACGGCTTGCCCGGCAGCAGCGTCGTGTCGGGGAAGTTCGGGTGGTTCGGTGCGTCGGGGAAGTCCTCCGTCTCAAAGCAGACGGCATCCCGGGAAGCGTAGTGTGCGCCGTCCTTGCCCGCCGTGACCGGGGCCAGGAAGTTGGCCGTGTACAGGTGGACGCCCGGCAGGGTCGTCAGCACCTCCATGCGGATGCCGGTCTCGGGGCCGACAGCCCAGGCGGCGTGACGCAGACCGCTGTCACGGATGACATAGCACTGATCGTAGCCGCAGCAATCGGTCAGCGGGGTGAAATCCGCGCCGATGTCCAGCCCCAGCGTCTTTTCTTCGGTGAAGTCCATCGGGGTGCCCTTGACCGGCAGCTTGCGCCCGGTGGGGATGCTGGCGGCGTCGGCCTCGAGGTAAAAATCGGCGTCCACCGTCACGCGATGGCCCAGCGCACTGCCGCTGGCGTGGCCGTTCAGGTTAAAATAGCTGTGGTTCGTCATATTGCAGACGGTGGGCGCGTCGGTGG
>ENA-ORIJ01001134-ORIJ01001134.1-human-gut-metagenome-genome-assembly--contig:-NODE-1134-length-11355-cov-7.55823_pt1 | contig 11355 bp, 9 predicted proteins | sample MGYA00243030_ERZ508746 | MGnify/ENA primary metagenome ERZ508746 (study PRJEB26277, sample SAMN04329826) | human gut metagenome | biome: human-associated habitat | host: Homo sapiens | place: USA... | reverse complement strand
TTACATAATTTTTGATATTAAAGGAGAGATTTCCTATGAAGATCGGTGTTATCGGCGCTGGCACTATGGGCCAGGGCATCGCAAAGGCATTTGCACAGGTTGAGGGCAACACCGTTGCTCTGTGCGACATCAAGCAGGAGTGGGCCGAGAATGGTCTGGCAAAGATCAAGAAGGGCTACGAGAAGCTGGTTGCTAAGGGCAAGATCCCCCAGGAAAAGGCTGACGCGATCGTTGCAGCCATCACCCCGGGCCTGAAGGAAAATCTGTGCGCAGACTGCGACCTGATCGTTGAGGCTGCTTTCGAGGATATGAAGGTCAAGCAGACCACTTTCGGCGAGCTGGATAAGATCTGCAAGCCCGAGTGCATCTTCGCTTCCAACACCTCTTCTCTGTCCATCACCGAGATCGGCAAGGGTGTCAGCCGTCCTCTGGTCGGTATGCACTTCTTCAACCCCGCAGACCGCATGAAGCTCATCGAGGTCATCGCTGGCTGCAACACTCCCGCTGAGACTGTCGAGAAGATCAAGGAGATCTCCGTTGCCATCGGCAAGCAGCCGGTCCAGGTCAACGAGGCTGCCGGCTTCGTCGTCAACCGCATCCTGATCCCGATGATCAACGAGGCTGCCTTCATCAAGATGGAGGGCGTTTCCAACATCGCCGGCATCGACACCGCTATGAAGCTGGGTGCCAACCACCCCATGGGACCCCTGGAGCTGGGCGACTTCATCGGCCTGGATATCTGCCTGGCCATCATGGATGTCCTGTACCATGAGACCGGCGACAGCAAGTATCGCGCCTGCCCGCTGATCCGCAAGATGGTCCGCGGCGGCAACCTGGGCTGCAAGACCGGCAAGGGCTTCTACGTTTACAACGCAGACCGCACCAAGACCCCTGTTGACCAGCTGTAAATTCTGATAAACGTTTCTCCCGACCGTGGAAAAGCGGCCGGGAGGAATTTGTTTGCACCGGGCAATTCCGGTCAATGAAAAAGACCCGTTAGGAGGATATAGCGATGGATTTTACTCTGTCCAAGCAGCAGCAGATGGTGCAGAAGATGTACCGCGAGTTTGCTGAAAACGAAGTCAAGCCCCTGGCTAAGAAGGTTGATGCAGAAGAGTACTTCCCCAAAGAGACCGTCGAGAAGATGGGCAAGCTGGGCATGATGGGCATTTACTTCCCCACCTCTGTCGGCGGTGCAGGCGGCGATGTGCTGTCCTACGTCATGGCAGTGGAGGAGTTGAGCAAGGTCTGCGGCACCACCGGTGTCATCGTCTCTGCTCACACCAGCCTGTGCGCTGCTCCCATTTACGAGAACGGCACCCCCGAGCAGAAGGCTAAGTACCTGCCGAAGCTGTGCAGCGGCGAGTGGCTGGGCGCTTTCGGCCTGACCGAGCCGGGCGCTGGTACCGATGCACAGGGTCAGCAGACCATTGCCAAGGAAGATGGCGATTACTGGGTGCTGAACGGCTCCAAGATCTTCATCACCAACGCCGGCTTTGCTGATGTGTTCATCGTCATTGCCGTTACCGATAACGTGCTGGATAAGCGCGGCCGTCCCACCAAGCTCTGCTCCGCCTTCATCGTGGAGCGCACCGACCCGGGCTTCTCTGTTGGTAAGGCAGAGGACAAGATGGGTATCCGCGGTTCTTCTACCTGTGAGCTGATCTTTGAGGATTGCCGCATCCCGAAGGATCGTATGCTGGGCGTGCGCGGCAAGGGCTTCCAGCTGGCCATGGCTACCCTGGACGGCGGCCGTATCGGCATCGCTTCTCAGGCTCTGGGCATTGCCGAGGGCGCTCTGGAGGAGACCATTGCTTACGTCAAGGAGCGCAAGCAGTTCGGTCGTGCCATCGCCGCTTTCCAGAACACCCAGTTCGAGCTGGCTGAGATGAAGGCTCGTGTTGAGGCTGCTAAGTATCTGGTTTATGCTGCCGCTCTGAAGAAGCAGCAGGCTATGGATGGCGCAAAGGTTCGTTACAGCGTCGAGGCTGCACAGGCTAAGCTGATCGCGGCCCGCACCGCAAGCGATGTGACCCGCCGCTGCCTGCAGCTGTTCGGTGGTTACGGCTACACCCGTGACTACCCCATCGAGCGCATGATGCGTGATGCCAAGATCACCGAGATCTACGAGGGCACCAGCGAAGTGCAGATGATGGTCATTTCCGGCGCGCTGCTGAAGTAAGGGAGGCAAGAGTTACAATGAAAGCAATTGTTTGTGTAAAGCAGGTTCCTGATACCTCCGGCAAGGTGTCCGTCAAGCCCGATGGCACTCTGGATCGTGCATCCATGGCAACCATCACCAACCCCGATGACCTGAACGCTCTGGAGGCCGCCCTGAAACTGAAGGACGCCACCGGCTGCGAGGTCGTTGTTGTCACCATGGGTCCCCCGCCGGCAGAGGGCATGCTGCGTGAGCTGCTGGCCCGCGGCGCTGATAAGGCTGTTCTGGTCTCCGGCCGTGAGTTCGGCGGTTCCGATACCTTTGCAACCAGCCAGATCCTGGCCGCTGCCGTCAACAAGATCGGCGTTGGCCCCGAGGACGTTGTGTTCTGCGGCCGTCAGGCAATCGATGGCGATACCGCACAGGTTGGCCCCCAGATCGCTGAAAAGCTGCATCTGCCGCAGGTCACCTATGTTGCCGACATCCAGAAGGACGGCAACACCCTGACCGTGAAGCGTATGCTGGAGGACGGCTACATGATGGTCAAGGTGCAGACTCCCTGCCTGCTGACCTGCATCAAGGAGCTGAACGACCCCCGCTACATGAGCGTGAACGGCATCTTTACCTGCTACGACAAGCCCATGGAAGTGTTCGACTACAACGCACTGAAGGACGATCCGCTGATCGAGGTGGACACCATTGGCCTGAAGGGTTCTCCGACGAACGTCTTTAAGTCCTTCACTCCTCCGCAGAAGGGCGCAGGCACCATGCTGCAGGGCGACGATGTTGCCGCCCAGCTGGCTGGCATCCTGGCCAAGAAGCACCTGATCTGATGAAAGGAGCATAGGATTACAATGGCTGATTTTAACGAATACAAAGGCGTATGGGTCTTTTGCGAGCAGCGCCAGGGCGCACTGATGTCCACTGACTTCGAGCTGGTTAGCGAGGCCCGTAAGCTGGCCGACGAGCTGGGCTGCGAGGTCACCGGCCTGCTGCTGGGCGACAACGTGGAGGGCATTGCCAAGGAACTGGGCGGCTACGGTGCCGACAAGGTTCTGGTCTGCGACAGCCCCCTGCTGAAGGATTACACTACCGACGCATACGCAAAGGTCGTGTGCGATATGGTCAACGAGTACAAGCCTGAGGTGCTGCTGATCGGCGCTACCAACATTGGCCGCGACCTCGGCCCCCGCTGCGCAGCCCGTCTGCACACCGGTCTAACCGCCGACGCTACCCATCTGGATATCGACACTGCAAAGTACATCGACTTCCTGAAGGAGAGCTCCACCATCGACCTGTCCAAGCAGAAGTTCGATATGGAAGACCGCAACCTGAAGATGACCCGTCCCGCATTCGGCGGCCATCTGATGGCTACCATCATCTGCCCCCGCTTCCGTCCCCAGATGTCCACCGTGCGTCCCGGCGTTATGAAGAAGGCTCCCTTCGATCAGGCCAAGGCTGATGCCTGCCAGATCGTCAAGCCCGCCTTCAGCCTGACCGCTGAGGACATCAAGACCGAAGTGCTGAGCGTGGAGAAGGCCGCTGAGAAGCTGGTCGACCTGATCGGCGCAGATGTCATTGTCTCCGTTGGTCGTGGCATCAGCAAGGATGTCAACAAGGGCATCGAGCTGGCCGAGCAGCTGGCAGCCGCTCTGGGCGGCGGTGTCGTGGGCGCTTCCCGTGCCGTCACCGATGCAGGCTGGATGACCGCTGACCATCAGGTCGGTCAGACCGGCAAGACTGTGCACCCCAAGATCTATGTGGCTCTGGGTATCTCTGGTGCTATCCAGCACACCGCCGGTATGCAGGATTCTGAGTGCATCATCGCTGTCAACAAGAACGAGGGTGCTCCCATCTTCGGCGTTGCTGACTACGGCATCGTGGGCGATCTGTTCAAGGTCGTGCCTGAGCTGATCAAGCAGATCGAGGCAGCAAAGGCTGCTCTGTGATCGCCTGTTCCTGAGCATTGTTCAATAGCATAGCCTGAATTGTGAGAGGCCGTTGCACATTTTTGTGCAGCGGCCTCTTTTTTGTGTTTTTTATAAAGGAGCTGTTGTGCCAGCCACTGCACAGCAGCTCCGATTTGCTCCACAGGAAAGGAACGCAGAAGGGAACACAGCGAAGCGCCACAAAAACGTACACAGAAACCACGATATGCAAAGCGGTGCATATAAATACAGCGATATACAAAACGAAACGCACCGAAGTGTCCCAAAAAGTGTGCGGAAGCTGTTGCACTTGACTTGTTTTGGCGAGAAGCGCAACACAACTGTAACGTTTTCGGACTCTTTGTTACGCTTGAGTTGCGATAAAAAGGCGAGAATTTTTTAAAAAATCTGTATTTTTTCTGCAAATCAAGCTCTAAACCTCTTGACGTCTGTATGGCTTTGTGATACTCTTGTTGCACAAGAGTTGCGGATGTGATACGACAGAGTTGCAAACGAGTTGCAATATCCAAGATCACACTGCATAAGGCAACAGACCGGAGGCAATTTTATGAAGCGTGCAATGAATACCGTGAAGAATATCGCAGCAGCTGCAATGACGCTGGCTGTGTTTTTTGGCTTTGCAGGCTTCAAGCCCGTCACCGCAAACGCTGCACAGGCTGCCATGCCTGCCACCGCTTCTGTGGAAGAAGAGAACTCCTACTTTGAGGAAGACGCTTACCAGCGCAGCTTCCTGACCCTGATCAATAACGAGCGTGCACAGGCTGGTCTGGCTCCTGTTGCTCTGGGCGACAGCAACCACAACGCCGCTGCAATGGAGCGTGCCGAAGAGCTGGCAGTTTCTTACTCCTACGTTCGTCCCAACGGTCAGCGCGATTTCACCGTTCTGGCAGAGAACGGTATCAGCGATGTCTCCATCGGCGAGAACTACATGGCCGGCTGCTCCACCCCCGATTCCGCAATGGATCAGTGGATGGCTACCGACTTCACCCGTGAGCGTATCCTGAACGCCGATGCTACCACCGTGAGCGTTGGCTACTATGAGGGCGGCGTTTACAATAACTACTGGGTGCTGATCTTCTCTTACCCCGAAAATTCTCACACCGAGGATTACCGTCAGGAAGTTCTGAATCTGGTCAATGCCCAGCGCGCAAAGTATGGTCTGACTGCTCTGAAAATGGGCGATGACGCTTTGACCGCCGCTGCACAGACCCGCGCCGAGGAGATCGCCGTTGTGAACTCCCACGTCCGTCCCGATGGCTCTAAGTGCTTCACCGTCCTGAAGGACTATGGCGTCACCGATACCCCCACCGGCGAGAATGCCGCATGGGGCAGCGTCTCTCCTGAAGAGGTCGTCAACGCATGGATGAACTCCGAAGGCCATCGTGCCAATATCCTGAACCCTGAGGCTCGCAAGATGAGTGTTGGTTACTACTACAACAGCAACAGCACTTGGGGCCATCAGTGGATCCAGATCTTTACCAAGTGATTAACTGCTTTCTTCTTATAAAAAGACTGGCGGGGCCGCAAGGCTTCGTCAGTCTTTTTATTTGCGCCCGTTTGTGTTATACTTATTCTGAGTTATTATCAGGAGGATCTAACGTGGAGGATTACCGCACCGTCCGGGGCACGGCCACCGGTGAATACGAAGAGAAAAAGAGCCGCTTTATCGCACAGCTTTCCTTTGCTGACAGTGAGGAAGCCGCTGTGGCCTTTCTGGAGCAGGTGCGGGCGGCTAACCGCACCGCGCGGCACAACGTTTACGCTTACCGCCTGCGGGCGGGCAACCGCGAGCGCTATTCCGATGACGGCGAGCCGGCCAAGACCGCCGGTACGCCCGCGCTGGAAGTGTTGCAGCACAGCGGCCTGACAGACCTGATCGTGGTGGTCACCCGTTACTTTGGCGGGGTGCTGCTGGGCACCGGCGGCTTGGTGCGCGCTTACACTACCGCCACTGCCCGTGCGCTGGAAAACGCCGAGGTGGTCACTGTGCGCAGCGTGGTGGAATTACAAGTGACAGTGGACTACGCCTTTTACGAGCGTGCATCTCTGCTCATTGACGCCGCCGGGGCAAAGCAGGCACCGCCGGAGTTTACAGACCGGGTCACCCTGCGCTGGCAGATGCCGGAGCATACCGAAGCCCCGCTGCTGGAGCAGCTGCGAGAACTGACCCGGGGCAGCGCTCAGGTAACGGTGTCTGACCCGTTCTACGCACCATTTTAAAAAACAAAGTCTTTTTTGCAAACCGACACGGAACTTCCCCCTTCGACATGGCCGATGTGTTACAATTGCCGTAGCGCAGCAATTGGGATCGGCTGTGCGCAGAGGGGAGGGGAGAAGCCCGAAAAACAAAAGGAGGATCTGTATGGATGTGCGTCGGAGAACCGAGGAGATCGAACACCTTACCTTTGCACCGTGGGCGACCTTCAGCGATGCAAGCCGTGGCCGCGCCGTACCGGAGCCGCAGGACCCGCTGCGCCCGGTGTTCCAGCGGGATCGCGACCGGGTGCTGCACTGCAAGGCCTTCCGGCGTCTCAAGCAGAAAACGCAGGTGTTCCTTTCGCCGGAAGGTGACCTGTACCGCACCCGGTTGACCCATACGCTGGAAGTTTCGCAGATCGCCCGCACCATTGCCCGGGGTCTGCGCCTGAACGAGGATCTGACCGAGGCCATCAGCCTTGCGCATGATCTGGGGCACACTCCCTTTGGACACGCAGGCGAAAAGGCACTGAACGCTCTCTGCCCGGACGGCTTCCACCATTATATGCAAAGCCTGCGTGTGGTAGACCGGCTGGAAAAGGACGGCGAGGGCCTTAACCTGACATGGGAGGTGCGCAACGGCATCGTTACCCACACCAAGGGCACATGGGCGGCCACTCCGGAAGGGCGCATCGTGCGCTTGGCAGATCAGATCGCCTTTGTCAACCACGATATTGAGGACGCCGTGCGCGCCGGTGTGCTGGACGCTGCCACCCTGCCCAAGGACTGCACGGCAGTGCTGGGGCAGACTAAGTCCGCCCGCATCACCACTATGATCAACAGCATCCTCACCCACAGCGAGGAAGATGTCCGCATGGGCACCGAGGAATACGAGGCTTTTCTCGCTTTGCGGGATTTCATGTACGCCACCGTGTATGTGGACAAAAACGCCAAGCGCGAGGAGCAGAAGGTGGACAAGCTTATCGCGGAACTGTACGAGTACTACCTGACCCATGTGGATCAGATGTCCAACTTTTATGTGCAGCTGGCCTATCAGGAGGGACGGGAACGCGCCGTCACCGACTACATCAGCGGTATGAGCGACGAGTTTGCCATCCGCACCTTTGAAGAACTGTTCGTGCCCCAGAAATGGCACGTCCTTTAAAACTGGAGAGGTCGTTTAAAACAACATGATCCCACACGAATACATCGAGGAGCTCACCCGCCGCACCGACATTGTGGAGCTGGTGGGCAGCTATGTGCAGCTCAAGCGCAAGGGACGGCTATACGGCGGTCTGTGCCCCTTTCACAGCGAAAAAACGCCGTCCTTCTATGTGTACCCTGACACTCAAAGCTTTTACTGCTTCGGCTGTCAGGCAGCCGGAGATGCCATCAGCTTTGTCAAAAAGATCAACAATATCAGCAGCGGCGAAGCTATCAAGATGCTGGCTTCCCGCGCCGGTATGCCGGAGCCGCAGGAGGACGACAAGACCGGACGTCTGCGCAGCCGGGTGCTTTCCATGAATAAGGAGGCCGCCCGCTTCTTCCACGCCTGCCTGAACTCTACCGTGGAGGAGGCACGGCAGGCGCGCGCTTACTGGCGGCGGCGCGGGCTGGACGATAAGACCATCGTCCGGTTCGGGCTGGGCTATGCCCCCAACGATGGGCAGGCACTGTACCAGTACCTGCGGGATAAGGGCTACAACCAGCAGGAACTGGACGCCAGCGGCTTGTTCAAACGCAGCCAGTCCGGGCGCATCTACTGTCTGTTCTGGAAGCGTGTCATGACCCCTATCTTTGACCTGCGCGGCAACATCATTGCCTTTGGCGGGCGCGTGATGGACGACTCCAAGCCCAAATACGTCAACAGCCCGGAAACGCTGGTCTACCACAAATCCGAGACGGTGTTTGCCATGCAGATCGCCAAGCGCAGCGCCTCCCGGCGGTTCGTGCTGTGCGAGGGCTACATGGATGTCATCAGTATGCAGCAGGCGGGCATCGACACCGCCGTCTGCGCCTGCGGCACCGCCCTGACCCCCGGACAGGTGCGCATCATCAGCGAATATGCCGATGAGGTCATTCTGAGCTATGACTCGGACGAGGCTGGCCAGAAGGCGACCCTGCGCTCGCTGGAACTGTTCCGCAACAGCCCGGTAAAGGTGGGCGTTTTGCAGATTCCCGGCGCAAAGGACCCGGACGAGTATATCAAAAAATACGGCCCGGAGCGCTTTCAGGCACTTCTGGATGGGGTGGGCAATGCGCTGGACTTCCGGCTCAAGCGCCTGCGAGACCAGTATGATCTCTCGCAGGATGCGCAGCGGCTGCAATATGTAAAGGAAGCCGTGGAGATGCTGGCCGAGCGCTCTAACCCTACCGAGCAGGAGGTGTACGCCGGGCGGCTGGCAGAGGAGACCAACATCTCCAAAACTGCCATTTTGGCGCAGCTGGGTACCGCAGCAAAGCGGGCGGGCGGCAAGTACCGCCGGGAGAAAAACCGCGAGCTGCTGCGCTCCGGTGAGATGGATCAGATCAAGGTGCCTTACAGCGCAGGCGGCAGTCAGGCGCTGGGCATCGCCAGCGCCCAGCAGCGGCTGCTGGCTGCTATTCTGCGGGAGCCTCGCTATCTGGAACTGGCCAAGCAGCAGCTGACGGCGGAGCAATTCATCCAGCCGCAGCAGAAGGAACTATACGAAGCGATGCTCAATTGCAGCCGGGAGGGCGTGGAACTCAGCCTGACTGCACTACGGGCATTTGTAAGCGAAGAAGCATTGAATGAACTGAGCCGGCTTGCGGCACAATACAGCGATGTGAACTGCACTCCGGACGATATCCGTCTGTATCTGGACAGGATCGCCCGGGGAATGCCGGTTGCTAGCAAAGCTGCTGCAATGTCTGGCGATGAGATCACACAGTATCTTCAGTCGATGCGCGAAAAAAAGCAGGGGACGCTGCCCGAACAAGACTGATCCCTGTTTTCCCTCCGGCTGGAGCTGGAGAGAAAAGGAGCAGGAATCATGCAGAAATTGTCGCAAACGGAAGAACTTGCCCGCAGCCTTGCCGCAAAGGCTCACCGTCACACCCTGACCACGGAGCAGATCAGCCGTGCCATGGAAGAAGCGGATTTTGATATTGCACAGCTGGACGAGCTTTACGCGGCGCTGGAGCAGCGGGGCGTTCATCTGGCAGAGGAGGAGCCTGCCGAGCTGCCTGTGCTGGATGATGCCCAGATCGGCAGGCTGGAGAATGAGCTTTCCTCGGAGGGTGTGGCACTGGATGATCCGGTCAAGACCTATTTAAAGGAGATCGGCCGGGTGCCGCTGCTGACCGCCGGACAGGAGATGGCGCTGGCAAAGGCCGCCCGGGCAGGGGATGCAGATGCCCGCCGCGCCTTGAGTGAGGCAAACCTGCGGCTGGTGGTATCAGTAGCCAAGCGCTATGCCGGGCGGGGCCTGCCTTTTCTGGATCTTATTCAGGAGGGCAACCTCGGCCTGATGAAGGCTGCTGAAAAGTTTGAGCCGGAGCGGGGCTTCAAGTTCTCCACCTACGCAACCTGGTGGATCCGTCAGTCCATCACCCGCGCCATTGCGGATCAGGGACGCACCATCCGTATCCCGGTGCATCTGGTGGAGAGCATCAACCGGGTCAAGAAAACGGCAGGCGATCTGCTGCACAAAAATGGGCGGGAGCCCACCGTGGAGGAGATCGCCGCCGCACTGGATATGGAGCCGGACAAGGTGCGGGAACTGTTGCAACTGTCGCAGGAACCCATCAGTCTGGAAACGCCGGTGGGGGAGGAAGAGGACGCTCATCTGGAGGACTTTATTCAGGACGAGGACGCCGGTGTCCCGGTGGACGAAGCCGGGCGCCAGCTGCTGCGGCGGGAACTGCTGCACGTCCTTAAAAGCCTGACGCCCCGGGAGGAGAGGGTCATCACCCTGCGCTTTGGTCTGGAGGATGGCCGCGCCCGCACCCTGGAAGAACTGGGCAAGGAGTTCAACGTGACCCGGGAGCGGGTGCGGCAGATCGAAGCAAAGGCGCTGCGCAAGCTGCGCCACCCCAGCCGCGCTAAGCTGCTGCGGGATTGTCTGGACGAGTGAGCATTCTGTATAATAGGACAAGGCCGCTGCACGGCGTTCCGTGCGGCGGCCTCTTCTTTTGCGGCGGGGAAGTGGAAAAGTAATACCTCCGGGCGCAAGAGCAAAGATAGACAAATTGCACAAGGGTGTTATGAACAGGAACGTGCAAAATAAAAAAATCAAGTACTTGGAAAGTAAACGGCTACACGCTACCGGGCGTTCGAAAACAAACCGAAAATAAAATTTATTTCGGCAAAAAACTGAAAAATGGCTTGACAACAGGGGTTTTGGGGTGTATACTGCATTAGTATCACATAATGGACTAGTGCGTCAAAAAGGGAGCTGTGATGGCTGCCACTTGAGGGGTCACCCCGAAAAGTTTGTGCAAAATGCCGGAAGGTTCCACAGGACGCGGGTCGAATTATGTGTGTCTGCTCAAATTTGACCCGCGTATACGACATCCCGTAGAATATAAAAGTAAGGAGTGGTTGATTTTATGATGAAAGTCAAGCCCGTAAAGCTCGGCAAAACCGAGCGCATGAGCTTCTCCCACATCGACGAAGTCATCAGTATGCCGAACCTGATCGAGGTGCAGAAGAACTCGTATCAGTGGTTCCTGGATGAAGGCCTGAAGGAGGTCTTCCACGATATCGGCACCATTGAGGACTACACCGGCAATCTGGCACTGAGCTTTGTGGACTTCCGGCTGGATAAGGAGCCGAAGTACAGCATCAAGGAGTGCAAGGAGCGCGACGTTACCTTTGCAGCCCCCCTGCGCGTCACCGCCCGTCTGCTGAACAAGGAGACCGGCGAGGTGAAGGATCAGGAGATCTTCATGGGTGACTTCCCCCTGATGACCGACGCAGGCACCTTTGTCATCAACGGTGCCGAGCGTGCAATCGTCAGCCAGTTGGTCCGCTCTCCCGGTGTGTTCTACGGCCATGCGAAGGATAAGGTCGGCAACGACCTGTAC
>ENA-ORIJ01001123-ORIJ01001123.1-human-gut-metagenome-genome-assembly--contig:-NODE-1123-length-11496-cov-7.52163_pt1 | contig 11496 bp, 8 predicted proteins | sample MGYA00243030_ERZ508746 | MGnify/ENA primary metagenome ERZ508746 (study PRJEB26277, sample SAMN04329826) | human gut metagenome | biome: human-associated habitat | host: Homo sapiens | place: USA... | reverse complement strand
TCAGATTTCATTTGACGAATTGTAGCGTCTGGCTTCCCCCTCTCTCCCGGCTTTTGTCAAAGTGTAAAGCTATGGAATAGATAAAAGGGTTTCTTATAAAACTTTTGTGAGAATTGAGTGCTTTATCAGTGTTCACATTTTGACTTTAAGTTTATGTACATTCATCAATGGACAGTCCACGCAATGTGTCCGTCTGGGACACACTTCCTTTATCTGTATCTAGCGCAAGTAAATGCCGGAATCAGCATCCTTTATTGCAGGTCAAAAATCAAAGAAAGCCTGAGTGATTTTTGACCTGCTCATCTGCTGATTTTCCGGCATGTAACTTGCGCACGATACAGATAAGAAGGAAGTGTGGCCGCAGACGAACACATTGTGCGGACTGTCCATTTCTGAATGAATATAAACAATCAAAAAAGTTAAAATGTGAACACTGATAAAGCCGCAATTCGAGCAAGTTTTATAAGAAACCCTTTTATCTATTCCATAATGAAAACCAAGTAAAAGCCGGGAGAGAGGGGGAAGCCAGACGCTACAATGCCACGGTAAATAAGATTGATTTTCCGTCCTCGCTTTTGGCTGAGATTTTGCCCTTGTGTGCTTTCACGATCGCATACACGACGGAAAGTCCGATTCCAAAGCCCCCGGTCTTGGAATTGTGGGAAGCGTCCATACGGTAAAAACGCTCGAAAAGCATGTCCAGCTTTCCTTTCTCGATCTGGTCTGTGGTATTCCACACAGTGATGATTTTGTTTTTTCCGGAAGTTTTTAGTGCGATGCGGATGATGCCCTGGTCTGAGGAATATTTCATTGCATTGTCCAAAAGCAGGGAGATCATCTGCCGGATATTTTTTTCATCGCCGACATATTCCACATGCTCTGCCACATTGATCTCAAATTGTTTTCCTTTTGTTTTTGCGACAGAGCGGAATCCCTCTGCGGTATCAAGCACTGCATCCGAAAGTGAAAATGACACTTTTTCCAGCTTTGTTCCTTCCTCGTCCATGCGGGAGAGAAACACCAGTTTTTCCGTGAGGGAAGTCAGTCTTGCAACCTGTTTTCTCGTACTCTGCGTCCACTCGTTTTCCCCCTCCATCATCTCTATGACTTCGGTGTTGGCATCGATGATCGTGAGCGGCGTTTTGATCTCATGGCTTGCGTCCGTGATAAAGCGTTTCTGTTTCTCATAGCTTTCTGACACCGGTTTTAACACTTTTCCAGAGAAAAAGTATATCATGACAAACACAATGACAAGTCCGAGTGCTCCTGTTCCCACGCTGGCAAGAACATATGTTTTTATGGTAGAGATTTCCCGCTGACAGTTTAAAAATACATACATCGTCGAGCCGGCACTGTCCGTTGCAAGGTATTTATAATCAGCGAAAAAGCCTTTTTTCTTTCCTTTTTTCCACAGCTCCGCTGCGTATTCCTCCGCTGTTCCGGCTGAGATGGAAGCAATTTTTCCGGTATCCACATATTCCACCGTACCGTCCGGTGCGATCGTCACTGTAAAATACCGGGTGTCAAACGGACTTTCCTGCGAAATCCCATGCTTTTGCAGGTCATTCATTGCCGGTGGCTGATCTGACTTAGGTTCCAATTTTTTTCCAAAATCTCCGGGTGTCATATCCGGGAAAGTACCTCCGTTGTCAGCGATCAGGGAGAGTCTTGCATCCAACGCCTGATTGGTACTGATGTAGTTTGCAATATTGATCGTACCGACAATTGCGATCAGCACGATAGAAACAGACAGCATTGCAATTGCAATAAATTTTCTTCTTAATTTTTTAAGCATTGTCTTTCTCCAATGAATATCCAAGTCCTCTGGCCGCCCTGATCTTCACCTGACTTCCAATGGAGGTTATTTTTTTCTCAAATAGGAAATATATACCCATACGACATTTTGTTCCGCTTCTGAATCGTAACCCCAGATTTTATCCATAAAAAGATCCGGGGAAATGACCTGTCCTGGATTAGACATGAGCATTTCAAGCATCTGGTATTCCTTGCCAGCAAGACGGATACCTTCTGGATTCTCCGGTCCTGTGAGCTGATAGGTAGAACGGTTCAGTGCAATATCGCCAAATGCCAGCACATTATCGGTCGTGTCCGTCTGCCTCCTTGTCATTGCCCGGATCCTCGCCAAAAGCTCTTTCATGGAAAATGGTTTCGGCAGATAATCGTCTGCGCCACTGTCTAAACCCTCCACACGGTCATCAATCTCTGCCTTTGCTGTGAGCAGCAGGACCGGAACGGAATTTCCATGTCTGCGGATTGTTTTTAATACGGTGATACCATCCATTTTGGGCATCATGATATCTAAGATCACGCCGTCATAATTGTCACCGTTTTCCAGATAGTCCAAGGCTTCTGCACCATCGTACACAGCGTCTACCGAGTAATTGTTATGTTTTAACACCGTGACAAGCGCACGGCTCAAATCCTCTTCATCTTCTGCAAGCAATAACCTCATACAAAATCCCATGCCTTTCGTTTATTTCACAGTGATACCGATTCCTGCCCTCAGCTGTTTTTATTCTGCGGTCACTTCTGTCGTCGTTCCCGATGTTGTGAGCGTGTACGTTGCTCCGCTCTCCACCTCTGCGGTGCTGATGATCACACAGTCATAGGTTTTTAATGCCGTGTAACTTACGATCACATTTCCCTCACTGTCTGTCAGCACAACGTTGCCGGCTTCCATTTGTTCTCCTAATTTTACCATAAGAACCTTCTGTTTGGAAGAATCACTCATCACCTCTGCCATGCCGCTGCTGCCGATTGCCACAAGCGTTCCGCCGTTCACATACGCAGACGACCGGTCGCCGTAATCGATTGCACTGTTTCCGTTATCAGACGGACCGTCAATGTAGATCTCACCGCCGTTGATCGTCAGATCGCCGTTGGAATCCACGCCGTCGCCGCCTGCCAGAATGTGGATATATCCACCATTTAATTCCATTTTCTCGCCTGCTGTATTGATACCGTCATCACTTGCAGTGATATCAATCGTTCCATCGTTGATTGTCACCGTCAGGCCTTCCAGACCTTCATAACTCTCTGTCACGGTGATCGTACCACCATTTACTATCAGTGCATCATCTGCATGCACACCATCATCGCCTGTCGCAAGCGTGTATGTTCCATCTGCGATCGTAATATTTGCGTTGCTGTGGATGGAATCATCTGCGGAATCAATCTGGTAAGTTCCTCCATTTAAGTACATGCCGCCACCTGCCTTGATTCCTTTTGTGCTGGTGCCGCTCTCGTCAGTTGTGGTATCCTGTGGCATATTTTCTCCGTCCGGCTTTTCCCCCATCTGTGGCATGCTTTCTCCGTCCGGTTTCTCGCCGTTTTGTGGCATTCCGCCACCCGGTCCACCCGGCACATCTGACTCATGTGTTTTCAGACTGTTTGCAGCGCCGCCCCCGGCTGTAATGTCAAGTGTTCCATCCTCGATCTGCACGATATTGGAAGCGTCCATGCCATCGCCATCACTTGTGATCGTAAAATCACCATCTGCAATATAAATATAGCCCTTTTCTTCATCATCTGCATTTTCCGCATGAATGCCATCTTTTTCTGCGGTTAAAATAAAGGTTCCATCTACGATACGCACACTGTCTTTTCCCGATAATGCGTGCCCTGCTGCTGTGATATCGTATGTACCGCCTGTGATTTTCAGATCATCTTTGGATACAATTCCATGTCCTTCTGCTGATATGATCGTCAGACTTCCAGTGCCGTTTAACGTAAGGTCTGATTTTGCAAAAATCACGGCATCAATGTTGTTGTCGTCAATCGCAACATACTCATCCGTATTGCGAAGCGTATTCTGCGATCCTTCTGCAAGCGTTACAAATACTTTCTCTGCGCTTTTTACATACACTGCTGCACTTGAAGCACAGGTAATGTCCACATTATCAAATACAATCTGCACTTTCGCATTATCTGCATCCACCACAATCTGTCCTTCCGACAGTGTTCCGGAAAAAATATATGTCCCTTCTGCCGTGATTGTCACCGTCTGTCCATTGATTGCAACGCCATCCGTTTCCCCTGTGATACCATCATCGGAAAGTGTGACATAAACTGCCCCACTCTCCTCATAGGTTCCTGCCAGATCCCGTTCAGTAAACATATCTGCACTTGAAAAAGTTCCTGCTTCACTCTGTGCTGATGTTTCTTCTGCATTTATTTCTATTTCCGAGGAAACAACATTGCCAGTACTGCTCTTTGTCCCTGTACAGCCTGCCACTGCCGTCATGGATAATGCCATGGCAAAAAACAACGCCAGCAGTTTTTTTCTTCTATAACTCATTGACATTTGCCTCCTGTCTCATCATACTGATTTCCAGATTTCCGTTTCTGCATCTCAATTCATCGAGAAATGTTTTCTCTTCCGCATTGTCTTTTAACGTCACATGATAGGTAAGTTTGTAAAGACTTCCCATATTGGAGGTTTTCACAGCGACTACTTCACAGGATGATAAATATTTTTCAAAAAGATCATCAAATGCTGCTCCGTAATTTAAATCCTCCGGGATTGTGATACGAAGTGTTTTCTCTCTTACTTCTGCTTTTTTTACACCGAATCCGGTCACATTTAACACAAACATCACGGCTCCCATAATGAGCGAAAACAGTACTGCAAACCCAAGATAACCCATCCCTGCGATCAGTCCTGCCGCCATTGCAAGAAAAATGGTTCCGATCTCTTTTGCAGTTCCCGGCACAGAACGGAAACGTACAAGCGAAAATGCTCCTGCCACAGCCACTCCGGCACCTACATTTCCGTTTACCATCATGATAACAATGCAAACGATTGCCGGAAGCATTGCGAGTGTCACTGCAAAGCTTGTCGTATAGCGGTTTTTATAAGTGTAAACCCATGTGATGAATGCCCCGATCAGCAGTGACACCACAATACAGAGCAAAAAATCCGGCACGGAAATCACCGCCGCACCTGCTGTATCAAAAATTCCTGTAAATAAATTGTTTAACATATTAATTTCTCCATTTCTTTTTTAACATTTTATTGCCTGCTGCACAACCTCATCTCCGGTAAACACAAAGAAATTTTCCGGTGGACAGCTTCTTCTCTGCTCTCTCGCATAAATCGTGCGGTAGGCGGTCGCATATTTGGAAAATGACGTTTTGTAAATCTGATTTTCTGTCAGAAAATGAACCATCCAGAGCGGTATTGCGCCCGCCGTTTTCACTTCCATAAGCACTTTATTTTTATCTAAAATTGCTTCTCCGTAAATTCCTTTACAGAGAGAAAGATCGTAATTTCTCCAGAGAATGTTCTGATCAAACGTGATCCGGAACTCGTGATCGTCCTTCGCATAAAAAGCTTCTCTCTCATAGGAAAGCATCACTGCCGGAGCCAGCTTTTTATAATTTTTCAGACAGTAATCGATTTCTCTGGTGATCTGTGTGTCTTTTACTTTTTCATGAAAAAGCAGGTAACGTTCTGCCTCGTCCTCCGTCATTGCAATTCTTCTTTTGTATACAACAGACTCATACTTCTTTTTCAGTTCCACAAAAACGGTCGTGTCCTTGTCTGCCGTGCCGTAACTTCTCAATCTCAGTTTTTCTTTATAAACCGGGTGTTCCATTGATCTTTGGATCAGCAGATAGTCCGGTGTATCAAAGTAGAGACTGCATATTGTACTCACTCCATGCTCGTCTGCGGTCATGTACTGTTTCATTTGATTTTTTAACAGTTCCGCCTGCGTGATATCCAACATATATTTGATCTCACACCTTTTAAATATCATCTGATCTGCCATAAGTGTCTCCTTTCCTTTGCACATATCTTATCAGGCGAACCTTAAATGAACTTAAAAAAAAGAAACCATCCTTTAAAAAATGGTTTCTTTGTCATGTTTCCTTATGTTTTTCTGTTATCTGGATTCGGACTGGAGTTCGGCGATGGCGGTGTGGCGTTGACCGATTTCTTTGCCGGCTTCCTCGCCCTGCAGATATGCTTTTTCTGCGACTTCTTCTGAATATTTTCTCATTATTTCACACACTGCGTTTACGCCTCCCTCTTCATGTTTCAGATAGTGCACACGGTTGGTTAATTTCGGAAATTTGGCATTATCTATCTCCTTTTTATTATATAGAACCCCTCCAGATTCTTCAAGACTGTTTGCATGGATTTTTTAGTTATGTATACAAAAAAGAGTGCCGGAAAACCGACACTCTTTTTCAAATCCATTGTTTGCAATATCTTAATCTAGAAAAATAAAACAAGTTCTATTTAATAAAGAAAAAGGTACATGAAACTACTGATTTAGACTGTAGTAACAAGCGATAATAAAATTATCTTACTACTGTTACGTTTGTTGCCTGTGGTCCTTTTGCACCTTCAACAACTTCAAATTCTACTGCAGCGCCTTCTTCTAAGGATTTGAAACCTTCCATATTAAGACCTGAGTAGTGAACGAATACATCATTTCCCTGTTCGTCGGAGATGAATCCGTATCCTTTTTGGTTGTTAAACCACTTTACTGTACCTTTGTTCATTGAAAAGTACCTCCAAAAAATATTTCTATGGTACACTTACCGCACCATAGTCACAGAATAACATAACAATTTCAAAAAGTAAAGTGTTATTATACTACATTGTGAGCTTTACCTTGATGATCCTTGCAACAGATTCATTGATACGATCCTCTGTGATCGTTCCACCAGCCACTGCATCCATCACACCCTGATATGCACTCTGGAAATCATCCGGCATTAAGATCATATCTACACCTGCCTGAATTGCCGTCACTGCCGCATCAGCAGAACTGTATGTTCCGGTGACCGCCCCCATATTCATTGCGTCTGTGATCACTACACCATGGAAGCCAAGCTGGTTGCGAAGCACATCTGTCACCATGACAGAGGAAAGCGAAGCCGGCGTATCATCCCCTGTAACAGCTGGTGCTGAAATATGTCCTACCATCACAAAAGATGCTCCGTTATTCACTGCCTGCTGGAATGGAACAAGCTCATTTGCCAGCAGGTCATCCAAAGATTTATCTGTAGAAACTGCCCCGTCATGGGAATCCCCTGCTGTAGCTCCCTGTCCCGGAAAATGTTTTACCACGCTTAATATCTGGTGTTCATTCAGTCCCTGCATCTCAGCACAGACCATATCCGCCACAAGCTGGCTGTCTGAACCAAATGACCGGTCTTTGATCACGGTGTTATCCGGATTCGTCAACACATCCGCAACCGGAGCAAAATCCATATTAAAACCAAGTGTGTTCAGATACGTTCCGATCGTACTTCCTGCATTGTATGCATTCTGGGAATCCCCGGTCGCTCCTACATCACTCATATTTCCAACATCTGTCACTCCAAAAGCACTGTTGGATGCAATCCTTGCTACTGTTCCACCTTCCTCATCCACACCGAGGAACACTGGAATTCCTACTATTTCCTGACTGTAGCTCTTCATATTGGTAAGCATCTGTGTCGTCTGATCGGTTCCGGTCAGGTTCTTTGCCATATAAATCAGACCACCGACCGGATACTGCGTGTAGGCTGTCTTTGTGGAATCTCCTGCCATCGTTGCTCCGTCCACTCCGGTCAGTGCGTCCGGTGTGATCATGAACATCTGCGCTACTTTCTGCTCTAAGGTCATGCCGGCAGCAATCTGCATTGCCTGATCCATCAACGGATCGCTGACTTCGGTTACCGGAGTTGTTTCCGGTTCTTCTGTCGCCTCTGTTGTCACGCTCTCGGTATTCTTTTCCGGTTTATCTGCTCCCGGTTTTACAAATTTATGGACTGCAAACACAATTCCTCCGATCAAAACTGCAAGTACTATAAAAAATACTGCCACAACTATGACCGCACTCTGTGTATCTTTTTTTCGTTTCTCTCGTCTTTCTTCCTGATTCATCTGTGTATTTCCTCTCTGGGGAATTTTGATCTACATGCTTCTACCCCGCAGTGCACGCCGTAATAATCAACGGTTTTTGGTTTATATCGTGGAGGCAATGATCTGCATTCTGCCCTGCAATTCCACGTTTCCGAAGCCATTTGGAAGTATGAAATGATCTCCTTTTTTCACCGGCTGACCGTTGACGATTCCATTGCCTTCCGTAACTGTCATATTCATAAAAGGCGCATTCTGCTCAAAAGTCATTTTACCTGAAACTTCTATTTTATAGATATGAAAGTATTTGCAGACATACAGTTCATTTAACGTATTGACCGGAAGATCTGCCACCGATTTCACACTGTCTGCAACCGATTTTGCAGGCACAGTGATCACGTCAATACTCTTGTCGATATGTAACTCTCTCGGCTTTCCATTGGAGAGACGGTCATAATCATAAACGCGGTAGGTAATATCACTGTTCTGCTGTGTTTCCAGAATGAGTGTTCCGCCTTTGATCGCATGAACTGTTCCCGGATCGATCTGAAGAAAATCGCCTTTTTTGATCGGGATCTCACGGATAAATTCACTCCACTTTCCCTCATGGATCATCCGGCTTAATTCCTCTTTTGTCCCTGCATTGTGTCCGATAACGATCGTTGCATTTTCCTTGCAGTCGAGAATGTACCAGCACTCTGTTTTTCCAAGTGAACCATTTTCATGGACTTTTGCATAATCATCGTCTGGATGTACCTGAATGCTCAGGTCATCTTTCGCATCGATAATTTTGATCAGGAGTGGGAAACGGTCACTGTCCACATTTCCGAAAACTTCCGGATGTTTTTTCCACAATTCGGACAGCTTCATTCCACTGAATCCACAGTCTCTTAAAGTTCCGTCTCCATTTGGATGTGCAGAAATTCCCCAGCACTCCCATAAATCATCACCTTCGACCGGATAATGAAAATCCTCTCTCAATCGCGTACCGCCCCAGATGTTGTGTGTACATACCGGATCTAAAAATAAAATTTCTTTCGTGGTCTGATTTGTTGATAAATTACCTCCATTTGTCCCGATCACATTCTGATACCAAAACGCAGAATCTTTTACAATTCTCCGCTGTGTCATAAAATCCACATAAATCATGCCAAAACGTTCCTTGTATCCCTCTGACCATTCAAAATTATCCAGAAATGTCCACAGGAAATACCCCCGGATATCGGCTCCCTCATCATATGCCCTCTGCATGGCTCCAATGTAGGAATCCAGAAATGTGATGCGGTCATTGTCATGTACTCTGCCGTCAAAGCTTACATTATCATGACAGGACATACCATTTTCTGTAATATATAATGGAAGCTGATACCGCTCTGTCAAAAATTTGATTCCATAATAAAATGCTTTTGGTGTTACCGGCCAGTTGCACGCCGTCTTCGGAAATCCCGGTTCCCGATCCACAAACTCCGGTTCGCCGTCTGCGCCCTGACACACATAATAGCCATTATATATGTTCTGTCCCATAAAATCCAGTGGCTGATGGATCAGCTGCATATCTGTCTCTGTGATCTCCGGCAGATACCCTTTGAATTTTTCCAGTCCCTCTTTCGGATAATGACCTAAAAAGACCGGGTCTGAAAACCATGAGATATTCCAGGTCCAGTTATCCATCGGATTGTAAAAACCAAAATAAACTTTTCTGGCAGCTTCGATATCTTCAGCACTGTCCGTGTATGGATAAGCCACTCCTCCGGTCGGTGCAAAGCCAATCTGGATTTTTTGTTTTGCGTATTTTCTTAAATTGATCACTGCCTGTCCATGCGCTTTCAACAGATTATGTGCAATCTGGAAAGTCTCTGGAATTGATAATTTCAATCCCGGTGCATGGACACCGCTTAAATGCCCAAGTCCTACCACACACTGTGGCTCATTGATCGTGATAAAATACTCGCAGAGATCCGAAAAATTCTCTGCCACCACTTTTGCATATTCCCCGAACCAGTCTACCACTTCCTCATTCAGCCAGCCGCCCTTTTCCTGCAACGCCTGTGGAAACTCCCAGTGAAACAGGGTAATATATGGTGTAATGCCATTTTCCTTCATTGTAAGAATCATGTCGCGGTACATCGAAACCGCTTTTTCATTGACACGCCCGGTACCCTCCGGCAGAATCCGCGCCCAGTTTAAGGAAAAACGATATGCTTTGATTCCGAGATTTTTCATTAATGCATAGTCATCTTTATAATGGTGCATGTGATCACAGCTTGTGTACGCATTCTGATTTTGAAAAATGCGTCCCTGCTCCGTAAAAGTGTCCCAGACCGTCTTTCCTCTTCCGTCATCCGGGTCAGTTCCCTCTACCTGATATGCGCTGCTTGCCACGCCCCAGACAAATTTGTCATCAAACATGTGATTCTCCTTCTCTGTCTCTGATTCTTGTTTTTTATTTTGGTATGAATATTAAATCTAAATTATATATTTACTTCTTCTCAGAGGCAATCACAACTTCTGCAAATATTCATTTATCTATTCTTCCACAAGATCCTTTTTTAATGCTTCCAGTTTTTCCTCTGCATCCTGCAAAGAGGTGCCTTTGACTCCATAGTAGAATTTGATCTTAGGCTCTGTTCCGGACGGGCGCACACAGCACCATGCATTGTCAGAAAGTTCATAATATAAAACATTGGAAGCCGGAAGTCCTGTTTTTGTCACTTCCCCGGTCTTTAAATCTTTTCTTGTATCCTCTTTGTAATCGCGGACTGCAAGCACTTCAAATCCACCGAGTGTTTTCTTTGGATTGTTCCGCATATCACTCATCATCTGCTGGATCTGGGCGGCTCCGTCGATTCCTTTTAAGGTCATCGTGGAAAGTCCCTCTCTGTAGTAACCGTATTTCTCATACAGGTCGATCATGGCATCCCACAATGTTTTTCCATGTTTTTTGCACCAGGAAGCCACCTCGCACAACATCATGACTGCTACGCAGGCATCTTTATCTCTTGCATATGTTCCGGCTAAGCATCCATAACTCTCCTCCAGACCGAATACATAGTTGTGGGAGTGGTTCTGTTCAAACCATTTGATCTGCTCTCCGATATACTTAAATCCGGTCAGTACCTCGATCAGTGCCACGCCATAGGAAGCTGCCATCGCTTTTGCCATGTCCGTTGTAACGATAGTCTCTACAAGTGCAGGATTCTCCGGCATCGTTCCGGTTGCCGTTTTCTCTCTTAAAATATATTCTGCTATGAGCATTCCGGACATATTTCCGGTGAAAGTCACATACTCTCCGGTCTTTGTGTCTTTGCAGTATACGCCAAGACGGTCTGCGTCCGGATCTGTCGCAAGCACGATGTCTGCATCCACTTTTTTTGCAAGTTTTAAGGCAAGTTCAAATGCCTTTGGAGATTCCGGGTTTGGATATGCTACGGTCGGGAAATTTCCGTCCGGAAGTTCCTGCTCTTTTACAACATAGACATTTTCAAATCCAAGTTCTTTTAACACACGGCGCACCGGGAGATTTCCGGTTCCATGTAGCGGTGTGTATACAATCTTGATATCCTTTGCCATCTCTTTGATGATCTCCGGATGAATGGACTGTTTTTTCAGTTCTTCCA
>ENA-ORIJ01001114-ORIJ01001114.1-human-gut-metagenome-genome-assembly--contig:-NODE-1114-length-11643-cov-5.11693_pt1 | contig 11643 bp, 7 predicted proteins | sample MGYA00243030_ERZ508746 | MGnify/ENA primary metagenome ERZ508746 (study PRJEB26277, sample SAMN04329826) | human gut metagenome | biome: human-associated habitat | host: Homo sapiens | place: USA... | reverse complement strand
GGCAGGCCGGTGGTCACATCCACATCATCCCCGCCGTCCTTCTCAATGGCGCATGCGGCACCGGCGCCGGCGGGGCGGCAGTACAGCGGGGCCACCTCCACCACGATGCCCTTCGGCGTGCGCAGGGCAACGCTCTCCGGGGCATGGCCGGTGAGCAGGAGCCGCGCGGCCCCCGCCGCACCCAGCGCCGCGCAGGTGCCGGTGGTGTACCCGCAGCGGAGCAGCTTCTGCCCACTGCGGACGTAATGTTCAAACTTTGGCCCGGCAGGCTTTTCCGGGCCGAACACGGCCTCGTACTGCTCCTTGGTCAGGCTGTACAGCGCCCGGATGTTCTCCGGGGCAAAGGCCTCCTTTGGGGTCAGCACCCCCGAAACGCTGTGCGGGAACACGCAGACCACCGCATCCGCGATCTTCTGCGCCATGTCCAGCTCGTGCAGGCTGACGATCACGGCCAGCCCCCGCTCATGGGCCAGTTTCTGCAGGATGGTCAGCAGCTCGATCTTGCCCTTGACATCCAGAAAAGAGGTCGGCTCGTCCAGCAGCAAAACTCCGGGCTGCTGGCAGATGGCACGGGCCAGCAGAACGCGCTGGCGCTGGCCGTCGCTGATGCAGTTGAAATCCCGGCCCGCCAGAGGGGACGCCCCCACCAGTTCCAGCGCGTCCCGCACGGCCTGCCGGTCGGCATCGGACAGGATGCCCAGCCGCCCGGTATAGGGGATGCGCCCGGCGGCGGCAAACTCAAAGCAGGAAGTCAGCTCGGTGCGGCGGGTGTGGGGCAGCATCAGGGCCAGCTTCCGGGCCCGGGCCGGGCCGGTGTAATCGGTCAGGCTGCGGCCATCCAGCAGGACAGCCCCGCCCAGGGGGGCCAGCTGGCCCGCCAGCGTTTTGAGCAGGGTGGATTTTCCCGCGCCGTTTGGCCCGATGAGGGCCAGGATCTGCCCCGGCACCGCCCCCAGCGTGATGTCGGAAGCAAGGGGCGCGCTGCCATAGCCGATGGCCAGCTCTTTCGTTTCACAGAGGTATTTCATCGCACACCCTCCTGACCCCGGCGCACCAGCAGCCAGATGACCACCGGTGCACCAAACACTGCCGTTACGGCGCTGATCGAAAGCTCGGTGGGGGCAAACATGCTGCGGGCGATGAGGTCGCACAGCAGGCAGAAGGCCGCCCCGCCCAGGCAGCACCCGGGCAGCACCACCAGCGGCCTTGCGCTGCCGAACAGCTGCTTGACCAGATGGGGCACCGCGATGCCCACAAAGGAGATGGGCCCCGCAAAGGCCGTGACACAGGCGGCCAGCAGGCTGGAAAGCAGCACCAGCAGCCGGGAAAAGGCTTTGACATTGATGCCCACGCTCCGGGCGTAGGCCTCCCCCATCTGGTAGGCGGCCATGGGCTTGGAAAGGCAGAATGCTGCCGCCAGAGCGGGCAGCACCACCAGCGCCGCCGCCCGCACATTGCCCCAGGTCATGCCGGAAAAGCTGCCCTGAGACCAGTTGTGGAGGTTGACGATGTTGCTGTCCTGGGCAAAGGCCACCACAAACTCCGTAACGGCCGAACAGATGTAGCCGATCATTACGCCGCAGATAACAAGGATGCTCATCCGCTGCACCCGCCGGGAGACCGCCAGCACAAAGGCCATGGAGGCCATGGCCCCCGCAAAGGCGGCTGTGATCAGGGTAAGGGAGCTGGTGAGCAGGCCATGGTTCAGAAAAGCCACCATGACCAGTGCCACGGCCAGCTTGGCCCCGCTGGAAATGCCCATGACAAAGGGCCCTGCAATGGGGTTGGCAAAAAAGGTCTGCAGCAGGTAGCCCGCCGCCGAGAGCGCCGCCCCCAGCAGCACCACCATCACGGCCCGGGGCAGGCGCAGCTGGGTGATGATACCCACGCTCAAAGCGTCCTGCCCGCGGCCGGTCAGGGCCGCCAGCACTGCCCCCGGTGTCAGGGACACACTGCCCCAGAACAGATTGGCGGCAAACAGCACCGCCAGCAGCAGGGCAAGGATGCCGTAAGAAAGGATCAGGCGCTTTTTGCTGGTCATAGGTTACTCTACTTTCCTCAGAAATTGCAGGTCGGCTGGGTCGTTCTCCGTAAAGACACGGTGCAGGTCGAGCACAAAATCGACCAGCGCCATGCTCTGCTGGAAAAAGCTCTGGGTGGTGCACCAGACACTGCCGCTCTGCACGGCCTTGAACTCGGCCAGCAGGGGGCATTTTGCCACCAGTTCCTCGGTGGTGTGCACCACGCCCTCAATGGTGCTGTTGTAAAGGAGCACATCCGCATCCTTTGCACCGGCGTAAAAATCCTCCAGCGGCAGGTTCATGGTGGAAAGGTTGTTGCCGTTGTCGGTCAGGTCCGCAAAAACATAATCACCGCCCGCCATCTCGATCATCTGGGCCACATAGTCGCCGCCCTTGCGCACATTGGCAAGGTTGTTGGCTGTGATGGAGAAAAAAGCACAGCGCTTGCCGGTGGAAGCCTGCCCGGCCAGCGGTGCAAGGCGCTCCACCTGCCGGGCGAATTCCTGTTCCGCCAGCTCCTCTTTCCCCAGCAGGATGCCCCAGAACTTGAGCCATTCCAGCCGGGCCAGCGGGCCGCTCTCATAGCTGGAGCGCTCCACCAGCACCGGGATGCCAAACCGTTCCAGCTGCTCCTTGACCTCCGGGGTGTGGTAGATCATGGTGTTCTCGATGGCAAGGCCGCAGTTGGCCGCAAGGATCTTTTCATAGTCCGGGGCGCTGTACTTGCCCGCATAGGCAATGCGCCCGGCCTCCATGGCGGCTCTGGCCTCATCCAGATACCAGCCCTCCGCCTGGGTACCGGAAAGAGTCACACTGTCCAGCCCATCCAGCGCGAGGAACAGGTCCATCACCGAGGTGGAGACAAGGTAGATGTTCCGGACGGGCTGACGCAGCACCGTCACGCTCTCGGGCAGGCCTTCCACCTCAGCGGCATCCTCCGGGGTCACAAGGAACTGCTCCCCCGATTCGGTCAGGGTCAGCATGGTATAGCCGCCCTCATAGCAGTCGGCAGTAAACTGTGTGGCGTAATCCAGCGGACAGGCATGGTCAAAGACCAGTTCTTCTGTGCTGGCGGGCGCTGTCTCGGAGGCGGCGCAACTCGACAGGGCCAGTACTGTAGCAGGCAGAACGCGCAGGAATTGTTGTCTCGTCAGTTTCATCAGTTCAGCGTAAAGGTCAGCGTATACTCGATCTCATGGGGGGTGCTCATGGCTACGGTATCGGCAGTGACAGCCAGCGGGGTGTCCAGTGCAGAAACAGGAATCTCAAAGGTGGAGTTGCCCTCGGTGTTGGTGGGCAGATACTTCTCACCATCCACGATCATGTAATCATAATTGGGGCTGCTCCACAGGATGACAGCGGTCATTTTGCCGTCCGCCACGGTCAGGGCGGCAGGGCTTTCCACGGTGGCACGGCCAGAGCCGCCCTCCAGGGTCACATTGACGCTGTATTCACCGTCCGTAGGGGACGCGGCGGCTTCCTCAGCCTTGGGCTGTGCATTGCGGATGCTCACAGTGTGGTCATACCACTTGCCCTTGGTCCCGAGGAGTGCCAGCTGGAAGTCCTGGTCCACAGCGGCCACGGGGATATCATAGCCGTAGACCTCCTCCGAGGTGCCATCAGAGTAGGTGACGGTGTCGGTGGTAGGCAGCAGCCAATCTGCCTTGTTGGCCTCGGCATCGGCGGCCATGCCAACATACAGGTTGACGATCTTCTTGGAGGCCAGACTGACGTGGAAGGTCATCTGCCCGTTCTCCACGGTCAGGGTGCCCATGCCATTGCAGGCTTCGTTGGCGTGGAACATGCCGCTGTCGGTGTCGAACTCAGCCGTGTACACGCCGTCCGGCAGGGCAGCTTCGGCAGGCTCGGATGCGGCAGCGCTCACGGCAGAAGCGGCTTCCGAGCTGACAGCAGAGGAAGCAGTGGAAGAAGCCCCGCCGCAGCCGGTGAGGACGGCGGCCAGCATCAGAGAAGCAACGGACAGGGAAACAAACTGTTTGCAGTGCATAAACGAAATACCTCAAAAATTCAGAATTTGAAATGGGAGTGTTTCTCCTCATGCGGGGGAGCTCTCCATAAAAAATGCCCGAAAAGATTTCTCCCTTCGGGCATTGGAATGCGGAATATTAGCCGTTCAGGGAATCAATGGCGGCTTTGGTGTGCTCAATGTAGCGCTGCTGGATGTCCTCGATCTCACCCAGACCGGCGATCTGGCACTCCACGGACGCGAAGTCACCGGAGGCCTGGAACTGGCTCAACCAGGAATCGTCATCCGCACCGGCCATATCGTTGTTGGCGTGGTCACCGGCAACGACCATCAGGGGACGCAGGATGACCTTGGTGTAACCGGCGGCCTTGACAGCCTCGATGACGTTCTCGCAGGCGGTCTCCTCAGGCTCACCCTCCACCGTGCCAATGAACACGTTGCTGTAGCCCAGGGTCTGCATGGCGGTCTGCATCTGGCTGTAGCTCACCTTTGCGGTGTGGGAGGTGCCGTGGCCCATAAAGACGAAGGCGACCTTCTCCTCAGCAGCGGCCTCCAGGCTGTCGAAACCGGCATCCTTCACAGCAGCAGCGGTAACGGCCTTGGCAACAGCTTCCTTGTCGGCGTTGATGACGGCAGCGTCGGCACCAACCTCGCCCAGCAGGGGCTCGGCAACGGCGACGCTCTCGAACTTGTCCTTGTACTCGTCGATCATCTCCATCATCTCGTCGTACTCTGCACCGTGCATCAGGTGGGTGGGCTGGACGACCAGGTTCTTCACACCGTTGGCCACAGCGCGGTCCAGAGCCTGCTGCATATTGTCGATCTTCTCGCCGTCGCGGGCCTGAACATGGTTGATGATGATCTGTGCGGTGAAGGCGCGGCGGACAGACCAATCGGGATAAGCGGCCTGCAGCGCATCCTCGATGCCCTTGATATCCTTCACTCGGCTGTCGTTGAAAGAGGTGCCGAAGGAGACCACCAGCAGCTCATTCTCGCCGATGTCGTCCTGATTGCGGCTGTCGTCCTTGGAAGCATCGCCGGTGTCGCGGCCAAAGTAGTCAGGGTCAGCCTCTTCACCCTCGACCAGCTCCTTCTGGGCATCGGTCAGGGCATCCCATGCGGCCTTGGCGGCCTCACACTGGGCATCGGTGTCATCGGTGCGCTCCTGCACATAGATGGCATCGATCAGGTCTGCAACGTTCTTTGCGGCCAATTCGTCAGCCTCCTCGCCGGAAACCTCGCTGCTGGCAGCAGATCCTGCCGTGCTGGAAGCAGTGGTGCTGCTTGCGGCACCGCCGCAGCCGGTCAGTACACCGGCGCAGAGGGCCAGAGCGGTCAGAGCGGCCGCTGCTTTGTGGATGGTGCGTTTTCTCATTTTTGTTCGTTCCTTTCCTGTTTTTGAACATGATTTTTGCTGAACAGAAGGTACAGGAAAGAGTGCCCGGCAAAACAAAAGGGGCCTTTCTGCTTGCGGGATGGCAAAGCAAAAAGGCCCTTTTCAGTTTTTTCAGGCTTTTTGGGTACAACCAATTCCTCGTGATCTGGGGCTTGCGCCCCCGTACCAACAGCGGGCAGGTTTCCTGGCTGAAAGCTCAACGTCCACCGCCGCCTTCCCGGAACATACGTTCCAGTGACCGGTGCAGCTGCACCCTGGCGGTAAACTCCCTTATCACAGTGACGAGATCGTGCGGGATCTGCACCCGCTTCCCTTTTAACGTGCCTGCCCCCGGCCAGAGCCGCGGGCGGTACGCACCTGCTGTTTTCTATTCAGTTCGCTGTTCAGTATAACATACTCAACGGAGGAATGCAATCACAACTCCGGGGAAACTTCCGGGCCCACAGGCGGTGTTTTTTCCCCGATCAGGGCCACCGCCACATCGTTGACATTGGTGCCCGTTGCCCCGGTGATGATCAGGCCATCCACTGCTTTCAGGGCGTGGTAGGAATCGTTGTTCTGCAAAGCAGCGTATCCGCTCCAGCCCCCGTCCTCCAGCGCGGCAAGGGTATCCCCATCCACATAGCCGCCGGCGGCATCGGTGGGGCCGTCTGTGCCATCGCTGCCCACAGAGAACACCGCCGCGTTCAGCCCGGCAATGGCGGGCGCAGCCGCAAGGGCCAGCTCCTGATTTCTTCCGCCAAGCCCTTTTCCGGTCAGGTGAACGATGGTCTCGCCGCCCGCGATGTAGGCCAGCTTTTTCCCCTGCCCTGCCTGGGTGCGGACAATGGAGCCAAGAAAGCTGCCTGCTTCCCGTGCTTCGCAGCAGAGTTGGTCGGTCAGGAGAATCGGTTCATATCCCAGATTCCGGCAGGCGCTGGCCGCGGCACGGCAAAGCTCCCGCACGCTGCCGGTGATCCGGGTGGTCACATTGTCCAGCGTTTTGGGCGTTTCCTGCGCCAGCAGGGCCCGGGCCTGTGCTGAGAGTGCCAGATGATACTTTTCGGCAACGGCAAGCGCCTGGGCGCAGGTGGAGGTGTCCGGCACCGCCGGGCCGCTGGCGATCATATCCAGCGGATCCCCCAGAATATCGCTCAGCACGATGCTGAACACCTGCGCAGGGGCACAGTGCTGCGCGAACCGCCCGCCCTTCACACCGGAAAGCCGCTTGCGGATGGTATTCATCTCCACAATGTCGGCCCCGCTGGCCAGCAGCTGGCTCGTGATGTCCTGCAGCTCTGCCCCGGGAACGAGCGGCTGTTCGAACAGCGCACTGCCGCCGCCGGAAAGCAGGAACAGCACCGTATCCCCGGCAGTCAGCCCCTGCACCAGCTCCAGCACCTTTTGGGTGGCCGCAAAACCGTTTTCATCCGGCACCGGGTGGCCCGCCTCATAGCAGGTCACACCGGGAATCTCGCCTTTCACATGGCCGTACTTGGTCACGACCACGCCGCCATCCACCCGGCCCAGCGTTTCAACCGCCGCGTGTGCCATCTGCCAGGCCGCCTTGCCCGCCGCCACCAGAAGCACCCGGCCCTTCCCGGGCCGGAGATCCCGCAGCGCGCGGCGCACCGCCTCATCCGGCAGAACAGCGTTCAGGCTGGAACGAAGGATCACATCCGCATCCCGGCGCAGTGCAGCATTCATAGACTCGCCCTCCTTGCAGCGGTGCCCGCCCCTCCGGGACAGCGCACCAGAAACAGCCGAATAAAAAATCAAGACCGACGATCTCTTTTGAAATCGTCGGTCTTGTTTCAATCCGAGTGGCGAGAATCGAACTCACGGCCTCTTGAACCCCATTCAAGCGCGCTACCAAAACTGCGCTACACCCGGACATCTGATCGAGCTTGTCGCTCACAGCTCAATCAGTATACCCGAAGAATGGTGTTTTGTCAAGCACTATTTTCAAATTTCTTCTTCATTTTCGGCAATGGCCGTTGTGCTGCCCACCGGCCGCAGAAACTCCACCGTAGCCAGCGCCACAGCGAACACGCTCTGCGCACCGGCATCCAGCAGAGCCTGCGCGCAGGCCGAGGCCGTGGCTCCGGTGGTCAGAACATCGTCCACCAGAAGGATGCGCTTTCCCTCCACAGTCTCCGGCCGGGCCACCCGGAAGGCACCCGCCACATTGGCCAGCCGCTCGTCAAGGGAAAGTCCCTCCTGCCGCCGGGTGGAGCGGGCACGGGTCAGTGCGTCTGTGACCACCGGCACGCCCACCGCCCGGGCAAGGGGCTGTGCCATCCGCTCCGGCACATTGTAGCCGCGCTTTTTGCTGGAGGCCGGTACCGGAAGGATGCAGTCGTAACCCCTGTCAAGGCCCGGCACCGGTTCGGGCAGGGGCTCAGAGCCGCACATTCTGATCTCGCTGCCAAAGAGCAGGCGGGCCATCTCCACGCCCAGCTCCACAGCTGCCCAGGGCGCGCCCTGATATTTCGCCCGCAGCACCGCGCGGCGGACAAGGCCGGTGTATCGGTAGGGCGCGGCTGCCCCATCCAGCCGCCCCAGGTAGTGCTCGGAGCCGCGCAGCCGCATGGAGGGTGCACGGCGCAGCTCTGCCAGCCCATCGGCGCAGTCCGGGCAGGCAGGCTGGTTCCCCAGCACCCGATCACAAAAAGGGCAGCGGCGCGGGTAAAGCACCCAGCGCAGCTGCCGCAGTGTGCGGCTCAGGCCGCTGTAATAAAGCATCAGTCGTTCTTGACCGCAATGATGACGCGGACCTTTTTTCCGGCAGCGCAGCCGAAATTATCATACCAGCCGGTCAGCTGGTAGCCGTCCGCATCCACCTGAGCCAGCTTGGTGGGGTAATACTGGCCCTTGTACCACAGGTAGACCTGCACATGGTCTGCCATCTCGTAGCGTTCATTGCCTGAGAGCACCGAGGCCGCGCCGACCTTGTCGATCTTCAGGGGCATCAGCTGCATCATGGCCTTGACAGAGCCGGTGGTCTCCTGCCGCACGGCAATGCCGCCCGCCAGCACCGGATACTTGATGGCCGTGGTGTAGCTGGCCACCGCGCCGTCGACGTAGCAGATATAGGTCGCCCCGCCGCCGATGTAATTGAAGATCTGCTTGAAGGGGGTGCCCGTGATCTCCGCGATCTGCTGGAAGCCAATGCTCATCAGGGAGCCGGTGTTGCTGGTCAGCTTCTGCCAGGCCGTGCTCAGGATATCGCCCGAGACGATGCCCCACAGGATCTCGCTGGTGGTGGGCACCAGCAGGTTGGACAGGCGGTCTACCGCCGTGGCACCGGTCACAGTGGTGGTGGTATCCGAGGTAGAGCCGGAGCCGTCGGTGCCGCCCGTGGCTGCTCCGGTGGTGCCTGTCGTGGTCGTGGTGCCGGAAGCGGAATCTCCCGCCGCAATGCTGGTGACAAGGCTCTTCAGGTCAGAATAATTCATGGCCAGATTTTTCACATCGTCCAGCACGCCGTAGCTCCACAGGTCGCCGGTCACATCGTTCAGGATGAGCCGGTCGATCTGTCCGGCATCGTTGACGGTATAGTAGCGGACATCGAGGTCACTCAGTGTTACCCCCGATAGGCGGCTGGGACGAACCGTCCCAGCCACACCCTCCGAAGTTGTATCCAGAATCTCTACATCGTCGGCCAGGGCGGCAGCGCCCAGCGCAGTGGCATTGGTATTGATGGTGCCGTTGACGCGGCGGTCCTCGATATGCTCCACGCTCTCGCCCTCCGGGGTGACCCTGATCTCTACCAGCCACCCCTGCGGAAAATTCAGGCTCTTGTCCACGTTCACGGTGCGGGCAATGCCATCGGTGCACATGACGGAGACTTTCTGCAGAACATCCGCGCCGTTCTCTTCCACCAGACTGCGGGTGGCGGTCTGCACGACACCGTAGAACACACTGTCGGCTTCCTCGCCGGTCACGATCCCGGCAGCCTCATTGTTCATGCCCAGCAGCAAGGTGACGACCTCGCCCACGCCGCCGCCGTTGAGGGAGGACACCTGGGAGGCCACCGAAGAGGAACCCAGCGTATAGCTGGTGCCTGCCACCGTTACACTGGTGGGGGCGCTGGCACTGGGCGAAACTGCCGTGATGCGGCCAGCGGCGCGGCGGGTGTAGACCCACAATGTCTGTAAACTCTCACTGTAATAATACACATCGTATTTGTTCAGTTCCGCAGATTCCGACGCTTTATCGTTGCGGTAGACCATCTTGGGAACAAAGGGCAGCTGGACCGTATCGCCCGCCACAAAGGGGCCCTTCAGGCTCTTGAGCATGACGCTGGAGGTATCCACCTGACCGTTGGAGACCGTGAAGCCCAGGCTGCTGCCGTAGGCACTGCCGCTGGCGGTGTTGGCTGTCAGGGCGTTATAGAACAGCAGGGCGCACTCCTCGTAGTTGAGCACCTCGCCCTGGCTGCGGTCCACCTGATTGCGCAGGCCCAGCTCACTGGCCTTGTTCAGCTGTGCGTTGGGGAAGGAGCCGCTCAGGTCGGTCATCTTATAGTCCATCAGCTTGAGGATGGCCGTGACCGCTTCTTCCAGCGTCACGGCGTTGTCGGGCCGGAAAGAGCCGTCGGTGTAGCCGTTCATCCAACCGTTCTGCACCGCAATACGGACATAGGGTGCATAGGGCGAAGTGCCGGGCAGGTCAGTGAACAGGGTGCCCACCGTGCCCTGAGAGCCCACGCTCTCGCGGTAGGTGGAGTAGGACACCAGCATCCGGGCCAGTGCACCGCGGGTGACCACAGCGTTCAGAGCAGCCTGCTGGCTGCTGTCCATCGCGTTCAGCGTGATGGACAGCTGGACCGCCGTGTTGGCGTTGCCCGCTGCCGATGCCGGCAGCACCAGCATCGACACAGCAATGCTTACCGCCAGCAGAAATGCAAGGATTCGCTTTTTCATGGAAAATCCTCCTTAAAATAGTTTCTAATGTATTCCGGGTTGCGGCTCCCAGCGTCTGCTTCGTGCAAAGCCTTGCACTTGCATCCTGCTGGCCGCGGCCCCAACAACTCCTCCCTTCATCCGCCACTGGCGGCGGTCGTCGTTGTTGCCCCTATTAGGGGAGCTCCGCAAGGCGCTGGCAAAGCCAGACCGAAGCGGTGAAAGGTTTAATCATATCTCAGCGCTTCAATGGGGTTCAGCCTTGCGGCGCGCTTGGCGGGCAGGTAGCCGAACAGCACACCGATGCCCACCGAGATGCCAAAGGCCACCACGATGGAGTTGAACGAGGGGCTGACGGTCACATCAATGCTGCTGGAGATCATGGGCAGGATACGGTTTGCCGCCATGGACACGATATAGCCAAGGACGATGCCCAGCACGCCGCCCAGTGCGGAGGTGGTGGCGGCTTCCACCACAAACTGCGACAGGATCACCCGCTCCTTGGCACCCAGTGCCTTGCGGATGCCGATTTCCCGGGTGCGCTCGGTCACCGACACCAGCATGATGTTCATAATGCCGATGCCGCCCACCAGCAGCGAGATGCTGGCAATGCCGGTAAGGACGATGATGACCATGTTGATCATCTCGTTCATCTCCTCCAGCCACTCACTGGCGCTGTAGATGTAATAAGCGTTGTCGCTCTTGAGCAGGTCGTACAGGCCGCTTTCCATCACCGCCTTGGCCTCGTTGGCCCGGCTCTCGTCCTTCATAATTGCAACAAAGTTCTTGGCGCTGGACTGGTTGGAGAGCCGCATGGCCGTGGTGTAGGGCAGATAGATGCAGTCATCGTCGGAGCCCGGCTGCATGTTCTTGTCCATCACCTTGGCGTTCAGCACGCCCACGATCCGGAACTTGTAGGCCCCCAGCTTGATGGTCTGGCCCACCGCGTTGCCGCCGTAGGCCGCCCGGTTGAGGTAATCGCCAATGATGCAGACCTGCTTGTTATCCTTGATGTCCATGTACTGCAGGCCGCGCCCCTGGGCGAGGGTATAGTTTTTCATCTCGGTGTAGTGCTCGTCCACACCGTAAACGCTGGTGCCGTAGCGGTAGGTCGTGGTGCCCACCTTGGGGGTGTTGTTGCTGAAATCGATCTGGGGCGAGACTGCGGAGATGAGCTCCTTGTTCTTATCCGCGATCTTATACACATCCTCCACCGAGGCGGTGCGGGAGCCGTAGCCCCAGACCTGAATGGACAGGGCATTCGTGCCCAGCGCCGAAAAGCTGTCCCGCATGCTCTGGGTCATGCCGTTGCCCAGACCCACGATGACGATGACCGCCATGACACCGATGATG
>ENA-ORIJ01001111-ORIJ01001111.1-human-gut-metagenome-genome-assembly--contig:-NODE-1111-length-11657-cov-4.63377_pt1 | contig 11657 bp, 9 predicted proteins | sample MGYA00243030_ERZ508746 | MGnify/ENA primary metagenome ERZ508746 (study PRJEB26277, sample SAMN04329826) | human gut metagenome | biome: human-associated habitat | host: Homo sapiens | place: USA... | reverse complement strand
GGAAGAGGACACAGTCTACTGCACCGAGTGCGGCTGTGACCGCATCCTGCTGCAGAACGCCCTGAACACCCTGCTGCAGCCCGGCCAGAAGGCCGCCCCTGCAGAGCAGGCCCCGGCGGCGGAGGCCACCCGCGTGGTGAGTTCTGCCCCGCAGGAAGAGCCGACCCGCATCGTGGCCAGCGCGCCGGTGCAGGCAGAGCCCACCCGGGTCATCCCGACGGCCCGCCCGGCAGAGCCTGTCGGCGCTCCGACCAGCTTTGCACCGCCGGTGGAACACACCCCTGCTCCGGAAGCAGAGCCTACCCGGGTGCTGGATGCCGCCACCCGCGCGGCGTTCCCCGGCAGCGGTGCAGCGGCTGTGGATGACGAGGGCACCCGTGTGATGCCTGCTGCTGTCCGCCGTGCCGCCCCGGCCCGCCAGCCGGAACCCGAGGTGGAGCAGTACGATGAGGAGGACGATGCGGAAGAGAGCCGTGACGGCATTGCCGAGACCCTCGTCCGCTGGGTCCCGCCCATCACCGCCATCGTCTGCGCAGGCATTGCGCTGTGGGGCTTCGTCTATTATCAGTTTATGATGTAAATGAATGACGGAGGAGGCTGCGCTTCCTCCGTTTTTTGGTTGTACGAAGGAGAAACGTTATGCCCGACGAAGCACTGCAAACCGCTTTTGAGATCAAAACTACCTGCGATGAGATCAGCCGCAAGCTGCTGCGCTGGCACTGGGAGAACAAACCCGGGGAGCACAGCCTGGGAGCCCTGCTGGATCACATCCGCACCCGCCAGCAGGAGAGCCCCGAATACTATGACCGTCTGCCCGATCTGGCGGGCCGAAACAGCTGGCAGCAGCTGGATACCACCCTGTGTATGCGGGTGCTGCTGGACCCTGAAAAGGATGCTGCGCACCAGCTGGATCTGCTGGGCAATACGGAGCACCCTGCTGCTGCCCGCCGGGCCTGCAACGCGGTGCGCACCGCCCGCAATGAAGCGGCCCATGCTTCTGACCGCACGGCGGCTGCGCAGGCGGCGATCCTCTTCAACGAGGCCGTGGAAGCACTGGAAGAAGGCTATGCAGGCGCACCCCTGCGCACCAGTGAGCTGGGCCAGTATTACCGGCTGGCTGAGGATTATCTGAGCCGCTGCGGGGCCAAAAAGCCCATTGCGTCGGCGGCCCCGGAAGAGAGGGCACCCCGTGCGGCAAAGTCCGGCCAGAGCACTGCGGGCAGGAAAAAAGAGGGAACTTCCGGCAGTGCTTCCCGCCGCAGCAGCACAAAGCAGAACACGAGCAGCCGCAGCTCCGGCGGCAAATCCCAGAACCGGAAGCAGGGCAGCAGCCGGAACAGCCGTGCCCGGGCCAGACAGAAGCAGAAACAGGCAAACCGCACCGTTCTGCTGGTGCTGCTGGCGATCCTGGCCGTGGGTCTGCTGATTCGCGGCTTTACCATGAACTGGCAGTGAAAGAGTGAGGAAACTATGAAGCAAAAACTGATTTTTCTGGATATTGACGGTACTTTACTGCCGCCCGGTGAGATGACCGTTCCGGCCAGTGCCGTGGAGGCCATCCGGCAGGCCCGGGCCAACGGCCACAAGGTGTTTCTGTGCACCGGGCGCAACCTGCGCATGACGAAGCCGCTGCTTGCCTACGGTTTCGATGGCTTTGTCTGCTCTGCAGGCGGCTATGTGGGCTGTGATGGGAAAATTCTCGTGGATCTTCCCATGGAGCCCGCGCAGGTCGAGGGCCTGCGGGAGGTGCTGGGGCGTGCCGGTGCCGAGTGTACACTGGAAGCCCGGGACGATACTTACGGCGGCATCAGGATGATCGAGCGGTTCGCCCATTTGTTCCCCCGCAAGCCGGGGCAGCTGAACAGCGAGGCCGAGCGCTGGCGCAAAACAATGGAGTATGGCATGACCATCCGGCCCATTGAGGAATACCACGGAGAGCCGGTTTACAAGGTGGTGTTCATCGCCCCCAACGAGGCCTGCCTTGCTGAGGCAAAGCAGTTGTATGAGGATCAGTTCATCTTCTGCGAGTCCCGGCTGGGGGATACCCCGTCAGCCATCGTCAACGGGGAGCTCATCAACCGTAAGTTCAACAAGGGCACTGGCATCAAGGCCATTTGCGATGAGCTGGGTTGTTCGCTGGCCGATACCATCGGCTTTGGCGACAGCGACAATGACCTGCAGATGACCGATGTGGTAGGCATCAGCGTCTGCATGGCCAACGGCTCTGACAACCTGAAAAAGCTCTGCGACCGCATCTGCCCGGCTGTGACGGAGGACGGCGTGGCAAGAGAGCTCAAAACTCTGGGCCTGATCTGAGAGCAGCCCTCCACAAAAGAAGAGATGATAACAAAAATTCCCGCTCCATCGAGCGGGAATTTTTGTTAGAGAGGGTTATTTCTGATGGACTGCCTTGTGATATACCGCGTAGGCGATCACGGCAGAGAGGGCCTCTGTGATCCAGAAGGCGTGCCAGACACCGGTAGGGCCCATGCGGCCGCACAGCACCCACGCAATGGGCATGATGAAGATGATATAGCGGCAGAGGGAGATGACCAGCGAGGGCACGCCCTTGCCCAGACCCTCCAGCGCACCGGAGGAGGTGGTAGACACTGCCGAGACGATGAACCCCAGGCAGATGACCCGCAGGGCGGTCTGGCCGATGGCGATGGTCTCGGGGTTAGAGGTGAACAGACCCATCAGCGGGCCTGCAATGGTCAGGCAGAGCAGGGTGCCAATGGCCATGATCCCGGCGCTTAGGCCCAGTGTCAGGTTGTAGAGCCTGGACACACGGCCATGCTCCCGGGCACCGTAGTTGTAGCCCACCAGCGGGCGCATCCCCTGCACGATGCCGTTGGCCGGCAGGTAAAGGAAGGTCTGGAGTTTGTAGTAGATGCCCAGCACCGTCACATAGCTCTGGGAGTAGACCGCCAGCAGGCCGTTCAGGAAGGTGACCAGCAGGCTGGGCAGGGCCAGATTCAGGATGGCCGGTACACCGATGGCATAGAGCTTGCCGTCAAGGGCGGCATCGAACCGCAGGCAGCGGCGGGAGAAGCGGACGGCGACTTCGGTGGTGCAGTAGACATAGAGGTAGACCACAAGGGAAACGGCCTGCCCGATGCCGGTGGCAAGGGCCGCACCGGCAATGCCCAGGGCGGGCACCGGCCCAAGGCCGAAGATGAGGACAGGGTCGAGGGCGATGTTGGTCACGCAGCCGGTGATCAGCGCCACCATGGCAACATTCATCCGGCCCACGGACTGGAAGATCTTCTCAAAGGCGAGGTCTGCCATGTTGACCAGCGAGAACAGGAACACGATGGTGGAGTAGGTCACACCCATGTCCACCAGAGCGGGATCGGCAGTGAAGCGGCGCAGGAAGCCGGGCATAATGGCAATGCAGAGGACCATGCCCAGCACGCCGTGCAGCAGGGAGAACATCATGCCGTGGGTGGCGGCCCGGTTGGCGTTTTCGTGGTCGCCTGCGCCGAGGTAGAGCGCGATCTGGGCATTGATGCCGATGCCGAAGCCGATGGCCACTGCATTGACAAAGTTCTGGATGGGAAACACCAGCGAAAGCGCCGTCATGGCCTGCTCGCTGATCTGGGCCACAAAGAGGCTGTCCACGATGTTGTACAGGCTGTTCACCAGCATCGAGATGACGTTGGGCAGGGCCATGGAGAGCAGCAGCGGGAACACCGGTCTGGTTTTCATAAAAGTATCGTTCATTTTCATTGCTCCTGAGGGTCAGATTTGGATTTGAAGGCAAAGCAAAAGCCACACAATGGCTTTTGTACCATTGTGTGGCGAAAAGTTGCAGAATGCTGTAAAAATCCACACGATATTTTATTGGCTCAAAGATACCACATCACAGGGATACTTGTCAAGGACTTTTTGAAATAAAAGTATGACTTTTTACAGCGGCCCCTTGCCCTTGACAAGGGGCGCGGCGGCGGTAAAATAAGAATAGAACGCACAAAAGGAGGATCTGCCATGAAATGGATGATCGCGTCAGACCTGCACGGGTCGGCTTACTACTGCCGCAAAATGCTGGAGGCCTTTGAGCGGGAGGGAGCCGACCGGCTGTTCCTGTTGGGCGACCTGCTCTACCACGGCCCCCGCAACGACCTGCCCCGAGAGTACGCCCCCAAGGAGGTCATCCCCCTGCTGAACGGGAAAAAGGAGAAGCTGCTCTGCGTGCGGGGCAACTGTGATGCCGAGGTGGACCAGATGGTGCTGGAATTCCCCGTGCTGGCCGATTATGCGGTGCTTCCGGTGAGGCAGCGGCTTATTTATGCGACCCACGGGCATATCTATCATGTGAAAAATCTGCCGCCGCTGGCCCCGGGAGATGTGCTGCTGCACGGGCATACCCATGTTCCGGCCTGGACAGAGTTCGGGCAGGGAAATCTTTACCTGAATCCGGGTTCTGTGAGCATCCCCAAAGAGAACAGCCCCCACAGCTACATGACCCTGGAAGAAAACACGATGCAATGGAAAGAGCTGGAAAGCAGCGCTGTTTTCCATGAACTGACCCTTTGAAAAGTCCCCCGGCCGGTTTTGTGGGCAGCTTGAAATTTGCCCACCGGTATGGTATGATAAAACTGAAAACAGATCGGCGAAGTTCCGCAGAGCAGTGCTGTGCGGGGCAGGAGCCTTTTTGTTTCCACAATGAGTTAGCTAAAACTAACAAAATGACGAAAACAGCGGGCTGGACTTGTGCAGTTTGACAGGGGTGCCCGCAGATACAGTATGGAGGGAACAACAATGGTAGAAACGATCCTGAGGGTCGATGGTATGATGTGCAGTATGTGCGAGAGCCACATCAATGATGTGGTGCGCAAGACCGCCCGGGTGAACAAGGTGACTTCTTCCCACACCAAGGGCGAGACGGTCATCATCTCGGAGCAGCCGGTGGATGTGGAGGCGCTGAAGGCTGCCATTGCAGAAACGGGCTACACCGTGACCGGCGTGCAGACCAGGCCCTATGAGAAAAAGGGCTTCTTCTCGTTCCTGAAAAAGTAACAGCCCGGTGTTTCTGGCCGGGCTGATCATGCAAAACAGGAGGTATCTCGTTATGAGGATCTTGGTGTACGGCGCAGGCGTTCAGGGCTGTCAGCTGGCCCACAGTCTGGCACAGAACAAGAAAAATGTGGTCACCCTGCTGGCCCGGGGCGAGTGGAAGGAGGTCATTGACCAGAAGGGCCTGACCATCCGCCACATGCTCCAGCGGAAAACAACGGTGGATCGGATGCAGACGACAGATGTGCTGGCCCCCGAGGATGTGTATGACCTTGTGTTTGTCACGGTGCAGGCCGGGCAGCTGGCCGATGTGCTGCCCATCCTCAAAGCAAACCGGAGCCAGTACTTCATCTTTGTGGGCAATAATCCCTATGCGCAGGAGATGCTGCAGGCCATGCAGCGCCCGGTGGATAAGATCGCCTTTGGCTTCCAGAACAATGCAGGCCGCCGGGAGCATGACCGGCTGGTCAGTGTGCACATGGGGATGGGAATGACCGTTGGCGGCGCAACCGCTCCCCTGTCCGGCGCATTCCGCCTGCGGCTGCAGGCTGCCTTTGAGGGGACCCATTACAAGCTGACCTATTACAGCGATATGGACGAGTGGCTCAAGAGCCACATCGCCTTTATCCTGCCCTGCGCCTATGCCTGCTATGCGGTGGATGGGGAACTTTCCCGCACCACAGTGGAACAGCGCAGGATGATCGTGGATGCCGCCTGGGAGTGCTGTGAGATGCTGAAAGCGGCAGGCGTTCCTGTGAACGATGCGAAGAACACCGACCGCTACCGCGAGGGCACCAAACAGCGGAAAAAGACCGAGCGGATGGTCTACTGGATGGCGCAGACGGTCGTTGGGAAGTGGTGCATTTCGGATCACGCCATGCGTGCGGTGAGCGAGATGCAGTATCTGGATGAAGCGTTTGCCGCCCTGCGCGCCACCACATTGGTGGAGATGACCGCCTGGGATGAACTGCGCAGATCCCTGCCCAGAAAGAAGTAAGAGCCGGAAAATGTCCGGAGCATGAGAAAAAGCCTGTCGGTTTTTGCGCTGACAGGCTTTTTTCTATTGGTTCAGCGCCCAGAAGGCGGCAAGCTGCTGCTCCAGCTCTGTGGTGCTGCGCAGGTATTGGAGCTGGTGCCAGTGGCGGGGGAACAGGCGGGTGTATTCGGCGCGGGCAAAGCGGTCATCCAGCAGGAGCACCACGCCCCTGTCTTCCTGCGTGCGGATGACCCGGCCCGCCGCCTGCAGCACCTTGTTCATGCCCGGAAAGCGGTAGGCGTAGTCGAAACCGGTGCCGCCCGCCTCGTCATAGTAGCGGCGCAGGATCTCCTGCCGGTGGTTCACCTGAGGCAGACCTACCCCCACGATGGCGCACCCGATGAGCCGGTCGCCCACCAGATCCACGCCCTCGCCGAAGATGCCCCCCATGACCCCGAAGCCCCGCAGCGCCTTTGCGGGGCTTGCGCTGAACTGTTCCAGAAAGGCTGCCCGGGCCGCGTCGTCCAGACCACTCTCCTGGGCCAGCGTTCCGATGTCCGGGTAACGGGCGGTGAAGTCCTCATATACCTGCCGCAGATAGACGTAGCTGGGAAAAAAGGCCAGATAGTTGCCCACCTTGGCCCGGGCCAGTGCGGCCAGCGCATCCGAGACGGCCTGAACGCTGGCCTCCCGATCCCGGTAGCGGGTGGAGATCCCGGGCAGGCAGTAGAGCCCCAGATGTTCGGACGGAAACGGGCTTTCCAGTGCCACAGCCCGGGCATCGGGACAGCCCAGAACGGAGCGATAGTAGCCCGGCGGGGTGAGTGTTGCGCTGAACAGTGCCGCGGCCCGCCCGGCGGCAAGGCTGGCATCCACAAAGGGGGCAGGGTCAAGGCAGAGCAGCTCCCATTCCAGCTCGCTGCCCCGGGCTGTCAGCTGGGTGACAAAATGCGCGTCGTACCGTTCTGCCGCCCGGGTGATATCCTGCACCGCAAAGTAGAGCTCGAGCAGCTGGGCGTGGGCATCGGCCTCCGGGTTGGCCTCCAGCCAGTCCTGCAGGGGGGCCTGCAGGCTGAACAGCAGTCGGAGCAGCTCCTTCGGCAGCTCTTGCAAAAAGACCGTGCCATCCTGCGCCAGCAAAGGCTCCGGCAGCGGGAAGGCGGCTTCTGCCGGTTCGGTGTCCAGAAGGCTGGTCTGTTGGGTGAGATCCTCTGTCGGCGGTTCGGTGGGCGCTGGACCCCGGCGGGGGGCCAGCTTCGTTACCGCCCGGCGCGCTTCCAGAAAGCCTCTGTCTGCCTTTGTCAACGCGGTTTTCAGTGCGCTTTTTCCTTTGCCGATGGCCCGTCTGGCATCGGTCAGGCTGCTCTTGCAGAACCGCGCCGAGTACATGGCTCTGGCCCGGTCCGGCAGGTTATGAGCCTCGTCGATGAGAAAAATGTAGTCGCCCGCCGCATCGAAAAAGCGCCGCAGGTGCACGGTGGGGTCGAACAGATAATTGTAGTCTCCGATGACCACATCACACCACTCGCTCAGGTCCAGCCCCAGCTCAAAGGGGCAGACCCTGTGCCGCCGGGCAGTCTCGGTCAGAGCGGCCCGGTCATAGGGGACGGCGCTGTCCAGCAGGTCGGCCAGCGCATCCTTCAGCCGCTCGTAGTAGCCGTTGGCGTAGGGGCAGGCTTCCGGCAGGCAGGCGGGACGGCCCTCAGCATCCTTGCACAGGCAGACCTTCTCCTTGGCCGAAAGGGTCACGCTGCGCAGGGAAAGCGCCGGGTCTGCCGCCCGCAGACGGGCCAGTGCATCCTCAGCAGCGGCCTGTGTCGTGTTGCGGGCGGTCAGGTAGAAGATCTTTTCCCCCTTGCCCTCGCCCATGGCTTTCAGGGCAGGGAAGAGGGCACTCATCGTTTTGCCGATGCCGGTGGGTGCCTGGCAGAACAGCCGGGTACCGCCCTTCTGCTCGGCCTTGCCCGCAGCACAGGCGCGATAGACCTCCCCGGCAAGGGCGCGCTGCCCGGGACGGTAAGCTGGAAACGGAAATTGCAGGGTCCCAAGGCTCCGGTTCCGGGCTTCCACCCAGTCCAGCTGCCGCCGTGCCCAGGGAAGATACTGCCGCAACAGGTCGTTGAGAAACGCATCCAGCTCAGCGGCGGAGAAGTGCCGGGTATAGCGGATGATCTCATCGGTGTCGATCTGGTAATAGGTCAGCCGGACATCCAGTGCTTCCAGCTCCCGCTGCTCGGCGCAGATGGCCCCGTAGACCATGCCCTGTGCCCAGTGGCAGGGGTTCATGTCCTCCGTGATGGCATCGGTGGGCGCGGCGGTGGTCTTGATCTCGTCGATGACCACCGTGCCGTCCTCATCGGTAAAAATGCCGTCGGCACGGCCCTCGATGGTGAACCCGATTCCCTCCATCGTTCGCTCTGCCGTGAGGAACACCTCGGCGGCGTAGCCTTCACCCGCCGCCTTCTGGAGCCTGCGGTGGATGCGCGCGCCCTCGTTGGCCCGGTCAAAGCCGGTAAAGCGGCTGTCGATACTGCCGGTGCGGAGCAGGAACTCCACCAGCTCCCGGACAGAGAGACGGATGGTTGGCATGGGGTTCACTTCCTTTCTCTTGAAATTCTGCGTTTCGGTCAGGCTGTACAGAACAGGGCCTACCCGAGACCCAGGATCTTTTGACAATTTGCTGCAACAGCATTCACCTGGTCAAAATCCACGGCGGCCCGGTAATAAGTCTCCAGCTCATCATGGCAGTTCTTGGCCTGAGCCATCAGGGCGACAGCCTGGTCAATGAGCTCGGAGGCGGCACGGTCGTTGAAGCGCAGGCGGGCGCGGAAGCCGGACAGGTTCTCCCGGTCCACAAAGCGGGTGCAGCGCACGGCCTGCACGCCGGGCAGCTGGATGGGATGCCAGAGGTTGTCGGTCAAAAAAGCCAGCCGCAGGGCCGGGATGAAGATGTGGTCGATCTGATCTTCAGGGTGCATGGCGCAGAGGCAGGTGATGATGTGGTAGCCCCGGGCCAGTGCTTCGGCCCGGATGAGTTCCAGCAGCAGGCGGGAGACCGCCCCGTAATCATCCCGGAATACCACATACCGGTCGGCCAGCGCTTCTACCGTGCCCCGGTAGAATACCATCCCCTTGGGGGTGATGGCTGAGAGCAGCCGCAGCTCCTCGCTGGCGGTGCCCTCGGTGCGGGGAAGCAGCCGGGTGCAGAGCCGCTTGACGTAGCGGCGCACCTTTTCAAAGTTGGCGCTGCAGGCTTCGGCCCGGCGGCTGTCCAGCATCAGGCTGCCCGCCGATGCGATATACCGGGCCGCCCGGCCCCGCAGGGCGGCATTCCGGGCAAACAGGGCCTTGACCTCGTCCCGGTGGGGAGCCAGCTTTCCGGCATCGATGGTGTGGTACAGGCTCACCACCAGCTCATCAGCCCCGGGCGCGTCCGGCTCCACCACATGGGGCGCGGTGGCATCGATGATGGCGCGTTTCTGGTCGAGGAAGATGACCCCGTCCAGACTGTCCGGGTCGCTGGCACAGTGGATCTTTTCGATGCGCTGGCCCTGCTGCTCGGCGGCCTGGGCCAGATGCTTCATCAAGGTGGATTTGCCGCATCCCGGCCCGCTTTTGATGAGAAGCATCTGCATCCCGGGCTCCCGGCGCAGCGGTTCAAAATAACCCTTGAAGCCCGCCGGTGTGGTGGCCCCCAGAAAGAAATCGGGGGAACGGCTTTGGATCGTTTTCATATCAGAACACCTCACTTTTGCTTTAGGGTATGCAAAAATGAAGGGAGATGATACTTGGAAACGGCCTTGCCCTCTCAGTCTCGCTCCGCTCGCCAGCTCCCCCAAAGTGGGAGCCCTTGGCAGTTTTTGTGAGCTTCATCTTTCTGCCAAGGCCTCTCCCTTCGGGAGAGGTGGCATTGCGACAGCAATGACGGAGAGGGTGAGCTTGTTAATATGTGTGCCCGCACACCTCGTGGATCTTCTCCCGCAGGGCCACAAAATCCGCAAAGGCGGCGGGTTTGTTCTGCGCCTGCCGGAGCAGGGCAGCGGGGTGGAAGGTACCCATGAACCACACGCCGTTCTTTTGCACAAAGGTGCCGTGCTCCTTGGTCACGGAGAAATCGGTGCGGATCATCCGCTGGGAGGCGATGCGGCCCAGGCAGACCACGATCTTTGGCTGCAGCAGCTTGAACTGTTCCCGGAGCCATGGCATACAGGCTTCGCTCTCGGCGGGCAGCGGGTCACGGTTGTGGGGCGGGCGGCACTTGACGATATTGGCAATGTAGCAGTTTTTGCTCCGGTCCAGATCGATGGCAAACAGGTATTTGTCCAGCAGCTGGCCGCTGCGGCCCACAAAGGGCAGGCCCTGTTCGTCCTCGCTCTGGCCCGGGCCTTCGCCCACGAACAGCACCTCAGCAGTCTGGACACCCTGCCCGAACACCACATGGGTGCGGTCAGTGCACAGCTCACATCTGCGGCAGGCAAGGCACTCGGCCTTTAATGTATCCCAATCCATAGCAGTTTGATCTCCTTGCAGCTAAATGATAATTTATTCACAAATCAAAAATGTTTTTCTCCTAAAATAATAGCACAAAAAGCCAATTTTGTCTTGAACTTTTTGCCGGGTGTGCTAGAATAAAAGAGAAAGGCATCCTTGTGTCCAACAGGCACCCGGATGTGAATATTGGATAGTTAATTCGGAGGTAATCAACAATGGCTGATATGTTCGCACCGCTGGTAGCACAACTGAAGGCAAACCCCAAGACGATCGTTTTTACCGAGGGCAATGACCCCCGCATCCTGGAGGCAGCCAGCAAGCTGCTGGCCGAGGGCGTTCTGAAGGTTGTCATGGTGGGCAACGAGGCTGAGTGCAAGGCAGCTGCTGCCGCAGGCAATTTTGATATTTCCGCTGCTGAGATCATTGACCCTGAGAACTACGCAGGTTTCGACGAGATGGTGAACACCATGGTCGAGCTGCGCAAGGGCAAGCAGACCGCTGAAGAGTGCACCGCAATGCTGAAGAAGTCCAACTACTTCGGCACCATGCTGGTCAAGATGGGCAAGGCTGACTGCCTGCTGGGCGGCGCTACTTACTCCACCGCCGATACCATCCGCCCCGCTCTGCAGCTGGTCAAGACCAAGAAGGGCGCACACCTGGTGAGCTCCTGCTTCATTCTGGACCGTGACTTTGGCGAAGAGGGCCTGAAGCGCATTGCCATGGGCGACTGCGCTGTCAACATTGATTACACCGATACCATTGATAAGGCTACCGGCGAGGTCAAGATCGCTGCATCCGCAAAGCTGGCTGAGGTGGCCGTTGAGACTGCCAAGACCGCAAAGCTGTTCGGCATCGATCCGAAGGTCGCAGTTCTGAGCTTCTCCACCAAGGGTTCCGGCAAGGGCGGCACCGTTGCTCTGAGCCATGACGCTACCATCAAGGCTCAGGAGATGGACCCCGAGCTGGCTGTGGACGGCGAGCTGCAGTTTGACGCTGCCGTTGCTCCCGAAGTTGCACAGGTCAAGTGCAAGGGCAGCAAGGTCGCTGGCCAGGCCAACACCTTCATCTTCCCCTGCATCGAGGCCGGCAACATCGGCTATAAGATCGCACAGCGTCTGGGCGGCTACGCTGCCTACGGCCCCATCCTGCAGGGCCTGAACGCACCCATCAACGA
>ENA-ORIJ01001102-ORIJ01001102.1-human-gut-metagenome-genome-assembly--contig:-NODE-1102-length-11725-cov-25.7391_pt1 | contig 11725 bp, 4 predicted proteins | sample MGYA00243030_ERZ508746 | MGnify/ENA primary metagenome ERZ508746 (study PRJEB26277, sample SAMN04329826) | human gut metagenome | biome: human-associated habitat | host: Homo sapiens | place: USA... | reverse complement strand
TAGATATGGCGAAATTATATTTTAAGGTAGGTAGTGACTGGGAAGAAGTTGTAAGGCTCCGTAATGAAATTGTGAAGTTAAAACAAGAGTTAATGAGCATGGATGGCACGCAGTCTCCTGCTGCTTTCAAGGCTTTAAATGTCCAACTTGCTGCATCTAATCAAAGGTTGGATGAGTTGGTAACTAATGCCGCTAAAGCTGGAGCAGAGATGGAAACGGGATTCAAAAAAGGTATATACGATGGCGAAAAAGCTGTCAATTCCTTATCCGAAGAGATCATTAAACAAAAAGACATCATACGTGAGACACAGAATGATGTTTCAATGCTTACAGAACAATATAAGAAATTAGGAAAGTACGACCCTAAAAGACAATCTTTATCAGATGAATTAAACCGTGCAAAGGCAGCATTAGGGGAACAAAAATATGCTCTTGGTGAATTACAATCACAACAGGCTCTTGCGAGATTATCTACCAAAGCTCTAAAGGATGAATACGCTTTGTTCAAGGATGAAAGTAAGGCTGTTATAACTACCAATGATGAGGTTGGAGTATCATTTAAGAAGATGCTTGCTACTATTGGGGGAATTGCTATGTTGAAACAAGTTGCTTCAAATGTTGTTTCAACTGCTGGGATGTTTCAGAAATACGAATCTGTTTTGACCAATGCTCTGGATGGTAGTTCAGATAAGGCGAAAGCATATCTATCTGACATAAATAGCTTTGCCGCAAAAACAAACTTCCAACTTGATGAACTGACGGATGATTTTATAAAATTCGTCAATCGTGGTGTCACTCCTTCGATGGATGCCATGAAAAAAATGGGAGATTTTACCAATACAGTAGCAAAACCTTTCGACCAGCTAACAGAGGCGATACTTGATATAAATAATCCAGAGCGTTGGAAAGAGTTCGGTGTTCGTGTTCAAACAGAAGGGAATAAAGTTAAGCTTTCGTTCCGTGATATGACAGTTGAATGTGACCGAACAGTTGAATCTGTAATGAAAGCCGTTGAACAATTTGGCTCAATGAAAGGCGTTGAAGGCTCTACGGAAGCTATTGCAAAGACTATTGAGGGACAAATGTCAAACTTTGAAGATACAATAACTACTGCTTTGGCTGAGATAGGACTTGCTAATCAAGATTTGATTTCAGGAAGTATATCTGTTGCTGATACTGTAGTTAAGAACTACGAAGTTATAGGGCAAAGTGTATTGGCTCTCGTTTCAATATATGGTGTTTATAGAACTGGGCTATTGGTGAACTCCATTGTTGAGCAAGGATTTACAAAGGCTATATGGGGAAAGGTTGCAGCAACCAAAGCTGCTACTGTTGCTCAAGCTACATATAACAAAGTTCTCGCAATGAATCCTTATGTATTAGCTGGAACTGCCATAGTTTCTCTTGGGATTGCTATGTGGACATTGGCAGATAATACATCCATTGCTGAAAAGGCACAAGAGCGTTTCAACAAGAAACAAGAAGAGTCGGCAAAACAAGAGAAAGAACGTAAACAAAAAATAGAGGGTCTTATTCAAAGCTCTCGTGATATTGCTTTGGCTGATTTGCAACGTGGGCAAAGTTTGGCAGAATTACGCAAGGAATACCCGAAGATATTCTCCCAGTACGACATAGAGAGCATCAAGTTAGCGGATATTCTTGAACTTAAAAGGCAGATTGCCGAGGAAGATTCAAAACGAGCCGGAGAAAGAGTTGCAAAAGATTTTGAAGCAGCTAATAAAGCGGTTTCTGATTATGAAAACACACTTTCCGCAAAACAAATTAATGGTGGGAAACTAACCCAGCAGGAAATTAGCAAACTAAAGGAACTTCGTTTTTACAGAGACGAATTTCTTGTTGAGAGAGGAAAGGGTATATCAGAGCAATTCATATCAAGCTTGAAAGATGTTGATATTAGCAAGTTTGACGAATATATTTCTGAACTTGAAAAACGAATCAAAGGAAAAGATGGGAATGGAAAAGTAAAGATGAAACTTCCAATTGACGTGGAAGGTTCTTTGTCTGATGAAGCAATTTATGAGGTAAAAGACATTAAAAATCTTATAGATACGGCTAAATCAACAAAACAAACCCGTATTGAAACCGAAAAGAATAAGACTACTTACCAACAAGACCTTGCAGCAGCTAAAGCCGATTGGGAAAAGGCAAAGAAAGGTTATGAAGTATTACTTAAAGACCAACAAGCAACATCGGAACAGGTAAAAAAGGCCCGTGAAGATATGCTATCAAAAGAGAAAGCCTATAAAGATTTGGGCGGTATTACCGGAAGTTCATTAACCAAACAAGATAATCAAACCGAGAAACTTCGTAAGCAGACTGATGAATATAATGCCCTCCTTGATAAGCAATCATTAGAACAGCAACGTTCTGCCGAAGATTTGCAGATGGAAGTTGATGAAGCCCGAATCAAAGCTATGGATGAAGGTTCTGCCAAGACTATCGCTGAAATGGAACTCAACTTTGAAAAGGAGATGCAGGCTATTGACCGACAAAAAGAAGATGCTTTTCGGAAGAAAGTTGAGGATGCTCGCGCTGCATGGGAAGCTAATCCGAAGAATAAAGGCAAGTCTTTTAATGCCACCGATATAAAGCTGTCTGATGATGAGCAAAACTATTATGATGAACTATACAAGACAGCCATTATCAGTAATGAAAAGATATATAAGGATTTGGCAGAGCGCTATTTGTCTTATGCCGATGAACGTCTTGCCATTGAAAAGAAATTTAATGATGATATTTCAATATTACAGGAAGCCCGTAAGAAAGCGGAAACCAAAGGTGATGCCAGTGAAATAGCCCAAATAGACCGAAGCATTGAGAAGCGTACAGAAATCAAGAATGAAGATATATTCAAACTTGATGCTGAACAATTCAAGAAAAATATGAATTGGGAACAAGTCTTTGGTAATCTTGACAAGGTTTCTACTGATACTTTGAAAAAGTTGAAAGCGAACCTTAAAGACTTTATATCATCTCAAAAGGATTTATCTCCTGAAAGCCTTAAAGAACTGGTAGATGCTATTGAACGGATTGATGATAAGGTTTCAGAACGTGATTCTTTTGAAACTATGTCTATTTCTTTCAAATCCCTCAAAGAAGTCACGGATGCACAGCGTGAAGCACAGAAAGCGTATAACAAAGCTTTGGAAGAAGGTACTGATGAAGAAAAGAAGAATGCCAAAGCCACCCTTGAAAGTGCAAAGAACAGCAAGCAGAAAGCCCTATATGAAGCCACGGATGCTTTACATAAAGGAATTAATGAGATAGGGCAATATGTCGATGCCGGTAATCAAGTTATCGGTATCATGGAAACGCTTGGTATAAAAACACCTGAATGGATGGAAGGAACAATGTCCGGTTTTGGTGAGATGCTGAACGGACTTGGAAATATCGACTTGATGAAGCCTATGTCTATCATCACCGGTAGTCTACAAACCGTTAAAGGGGCTTTGACTTCTGTTATTTCTTTGGGAGGGTTAATACCGGGTTTGGGTGGTGCCGATTATTCCCACTATAATGAGATGGTCGAGGAATATAACAAACTCAATGAGATATGGGATGAGCTGATAGACAAGAAGCTGGAGTACATCAACACATCTTACGGAGCAGAAGCGGACAAGGTAGGCAAAGAGGCTCTTGAACTTGTCAGCAAGAGTATTGAGGCGTACAGAATACTTGGGCGTGAACGATTAAACTCCGGTGCGTCTGCCGGTTCTCATTCCATTGGCAAGCGCATGGCAAAGAATACCTCGTCAAGCGACTGGCAGGACATCGCCAGAGCGCTCGATATGTCTGTCAAAGACGCCAAGGATTTTATAGGTACCGGACGCATGACGGGATTGTTTGACCTGACTACTGAACAGTTGGAGAAACTAAAGTCAGAAGCACCTACTTTTTGGGCTAAATTAGATGGCGATGTGAGAGATTATCTTGATAAGATTATCGAGGGGGAGGAACGTATTGAGGAAATCCATAATCAGATAAACGAACAGCTTACACAAACCACATTCGATGGTGTGTACAGTAATTTCATAGATACCCTTATGGACATGAAAGCGTCGTCCAAAGATGCAGCCGAGGATGTTTCGGAATACTTCATGCAAGCTATGCTCTCCGAGCAGATAGGCACACTTTATCAGGACAAGCTAAAGAAGTGGTATGAGAAGTTTGCAAAGGGTATGGAGGATGGTTCTTTGACGGAATCCGAAAGAAATGCGTTGAACAGCGAGTATATGGGCTACATTGAAGAAGCGATGAAGCTCCGTGACGAGCTTGCCGCAGCCACCGGATATGACAAGATTTCGCAAGAATCAACATCCCAGCTTTCAACTTCCAGAGGGTTCGGTACTGAAATGACACATGAAGATGCAGGAGAATTAAGCGGTAGGTTTACAGCATTGCAGATTGCAGGAGAAGAGATAAAGAATCAATCTACCATTCAATCTCAATCACTTAATCTACTAACAGTAAAAGCAGATGCTCTACTTTCCATAAATACGGAAACAAGAAATATTGCTGATGATACGCGGGATTTGATAGCGCAATCCTATCTTGAATTGGTACAGATTTCAGAAAATACAGGGGCAATCGTCAAACCTATTCAACAGATGCAAAGAGATATAGCAGAAGTTAAAAAGAATACAGCAAAATTATAGTCTATGAATGAATTATTAATTAATGGCGAAAACGCTTATACAACATGGGGTGTGAGAATGGGAGATGGGTTTCTTGATGTACTTGGTGCATCATCACCCATGAAAGAATTTATAGAGAATAAGTCCCGGTTAGAACATGGAAAACGTGTGATAATCAATAATCCTAAAGTCGATGAGAGGGAAATAACACTTTCTTTTACAATTGAAGGAAACTCCCAGTCCGATTATCAATCAAAGAAAAAAGCTTTCTTCGATGAGCTTTATAAAGGCAAGATTGATATTCAAATCCCGGCTAATAGTAGCGAAGTTTACCATCTTATTTATACTGGCAAGAGTGTCACTTACGCACAGAGTTTAGACCGAACTTTCGGAAAAATTTCAGCCAAGTTCAACGAACCGAATCCGGCAAACAGAAATTAAATTCCAACAATAGAGAGATTGTTGCGTATATGAGTGCTCAAAATTGGGCACTCTTTTTTTTATCTCCGAACTTTGAAGACGTGGAACAAATCGACATCAAAGACATATCCGGTGCTATCCTGCTTACTACCCTTCCCAATGAAGGCTGCAAGCGTAAGTTTACTCTTATGAAGGAGGACTACATCACGTTAAAGTTCTCCTTGGAGAGTCCTATATTCTTCAAACTTGGTTCATGCGTGGAGTGCGACTTCGGGCTGTTCGAGGTGTGCGACTTGCAGAAGCCAGTATTCAATGCCAATACCGCAGGCTATGACTATGAGTTGCAGCTTGACGCCCACTACTGGAAATGGAAAAACAAAATCTTTAAATATACCCCCGAAGTGGCCGGGCAGGAAGCGTCCTGGAATCTCACCGCTTCACTTGATGTTCAAGCCGGTATAGTCCTTAGAAATTTGAAAGCTCTTGGTTATGCGTATAAAGGTCAGGATTTTGTTTTCTCCATTGACAGCACTGTAGAGAATAAGGCGCTACTGATGACTTATGACAACATCAACATTCTTGACGCCTGCTTCTCTATGGCAAAGAAATGGGATTGCGAATGCTGGGTGACTGAAAACATCATCCATTTCGGACGTTGTGAGTCTGGCGATGCGGTGGATTTCGAAATCGGGAAAAACGTGCAGGAAATGTCACAGTCAGAATCCCGGTCCACTTATGCCACCCGTATCTACGCTTTTGGTTCAACAAAGAATATCCCATCTGACTACCGTCCGGTTGATGAGACCGTGGTTGTGAACGGTGTGGTGCAGCGCAGGCTGATGTTACCCGAAGGAACCCCGTACATAGACGCTTATCCCAATATGACCACCGAGGAAGCCATTGAACAGGTGGTTATCTTCGATGAAGTCTATCCCCGAAGAACGGGCACCATGTCGGATGTTACTACCATCGAGGTGACGGACAAGGTGGAGAATGAGGACGGCACAACCACTGAGGAAAAATGGAATGCCTACCGTTTCAGGGATACAGGTGTTAACTTTTCTGAGAAATATATCCTCCCCGGTCAGGAGCTGAGGATACGTTTCGCGTCCGGGCTTCTCAACGGTCTGGAGTTTGCCGTGAAGTTCAATCCTGAGGGAAAGCCGGAGAAGCTGGAGGATGGCGGATGGAACCCTGAGGCACAGCTTTGGGAGATAGTCAGGAATGAGGACTACGGCAGACCGCTTCCGGATGGAGTGCTTATCCCCGAAAATGGTGATACTTACATCTTATCAGGCTGGAATCCCATGAAGATAGCTGAAATGGGACTGGTAGCAGAAGCACAGTTGGAGTTAAAGGACAAAGCCGATAAGTACGTTGCCAAATCAAAGATAGACCCTTCTACATATAACTGTAAGATGATGTCGGATGTCGCATACAGTGAGGACGGCATTCACAACCTCTACAGCATCGGTCAAAAGGTCAACCTTATCAACAAGGCCTATTTCGAGAACGGAAGGCAGTCAAGGATTATCGGATTTGAATTCAATCTTGACCTGCCTTATGATTCCCCTATATATACTGTCGGGGAAACCGCTGCCTATTCCCGTATTGGGGAGCTGGAGGAGAAGGTTGAGAGCCTTACTCTGAAGGGACAGACCTATACGGGCAGCGGTAGTAGTGGCGTGTATGTGATAAGAAGGAATGACTCTACACCGGCCACGGATAATAACGTGTTTTCGGCTTTGCGTTCCTTGGCTATGTTCCTTCGAAAAGACCGAGCTGACGGCACTCCCTTCCCCATAACCTTCGGAGATTGGGTCAAGTTCGGCGAGTTCCTCACCGGCATTTCCGGAGGGTGCATCGACAAGAATGGCATCCTTGAAATGGAAGAGGGCATTTTCCGCAAACGTCTGTTTGTTCCGGAGATTGCCTATAACCGTGTGACCTATTTCAAAGGCAGAATGTGCGCCTCTCCCGGAGGCGGATGTACGGTCAAGGAATGGAGCGACAACGGTGACGGCAGCTACACCATAACTCCTGACCTGACCGATGCCGACGGGCTGAGCCAGTTTGTGGATGACATTCTGACCACCTACTTCGTCACCAAGAACGCCGAAGGCAAGCTGCAGGGGTTCGAGGAGATGAAGTTCCGGGTGACTTCTGCCGATTACACTGCCAAGACATTCGTCATGACGCCGAAACCGGGTACCGACTGGAAGCCGGGGGATGCGATGGTACTCGCCCAGACGGGTAACTTTACAGACCCGGAACGGCAGACGTACATCCTGATTGATACGGTTAACGGCAACAACTGCATCACTTTCTTCGACCACGCCAATACCTGGGATGTCGAGCCGGCACAAGAGATGTCGTGGATTGGCAAGAAGAAAGGCAGAACAGTTCACGGCATTCCGGCCGACAACTACTCGGCTGTTTTTCGCCACGTCATCATGTCCGGCAAGATATTCCAGGTGGATGACATCACCGGCGAGGCTTTCCGGGTACCGCTATTTAAAGGTACGTGGAAAAAGGGTGAGAAGTATGCCTATTATGATGAGGTGACGCATAACGGCAGCTCATGGATATGTGTCAATGAGAAAGGCACGTCTACAGAACCGGCAGACGGTAATGCTGATTGGTTGAAATATGCGGCCAAGGGAGAAAGCGGCAAGGGTATCAAGTCTACCGATGTGGAATACGCGATATCGGTGTCTAATGTCATTGCCCCGGTGGACGGTTGGCAGACTACCTCTCCTGAATGGGAAGCCGGTAAGTATATCTGGTCGCGGACGAAGATTGTCTATTCTGATGGCGAAGTTAAATACACCCAAGCGGCTTGTATCAGTGGTGGGCAGGGAGCTGACGGCAAGGGCATCAAGTCCATTACCGAAGAATACTACCTATCCTCTTCATCGGCTACCACAACCGGAGGCGAGTGGCAGACTACCTCTCCGGCATGGAAAAACGGATGGTATATCTGGACCCGGACAAGGATAGTTTTTACTGATGGCACTACCACTACAACGAACGCCATCTGTGTGACTGGCAGCAAGGGTGCAGACGGTACAAGCATTACCAATTGCGGTGACTGGCAGACCGGAAAGCATATACCTTACATGGGTATTACCAAGATGGCCGGACGTGTGTTTTTATGTGTCGCTCCTGATGGTACCGACAATCCTCCGATGTGGACTCAGACGACCAATGAGGGAAGACGCATCCTGCAGACGCAGAACGGTGGCAAATCCTACGGTTATACCATTACCGGGGACTTGAATACGGCTGAGTATGAGCTGCTGGTGGAGAACGGCCAGGATGGGCGTGACGGTAGGGATTATGAGTGGATATTCAAACATACGACAGAGAATGTGACGCCTCCTACGCCAGCCACCTTGCAGGTGGATGACTACGTGCCGTCCGGCTGGCATGATGACCCAATTGGTGTCAGCGAGAGCCTGCCATACGAGTGGGCTTGTTGCCGCACGAAGAAGGACGGTGTATGGAGCGCGTTCAGTCCGGCCGCCATCTGGGCCAAGTGGGGCTTTGACGGCGAGTCGGCCATTGTAGCCGATTTCGACAATGAGATGGAGAGTGTGGCGTTGACATACGAGGGGAAGACCGTTTCGCAGTCCGTACTCAATACAACCGTCGGCATGTGGTATGGCACGCATAAACTACAGCTCAAGTCTATCTTATGCGTGACCCCGGCAGGTGTCACGGAGAGCTACAATGTCAATACGGGCGTGATAGCGTTTACCGTGGCTTCCGGCATTTCGATGCCTGCACGTTCAGAGGTCAGGATAACTGTTACGGCTGCTATCCAAGGCACTGATATAAGCCGTGAGCTGGTGTTCACCATTACCGGGGTGCGTGCCGGTAATCCAGGCAGTGATGCGGTACTGTATCGACTGGTGCCCTCCGTATCTTCAGTAAGCAAGCGGAAGGACGGTACTTACAGCGTGGCAAGCGTGTCATGTACACGTACCAAGTCTGTAGGCGGTACCACTTCCATCACGACGGATGGTGTGCTGAAATACAGCAAGGACGGTGGTTCGGAGGTGGAAATACAGAACGGCACGTCCATCTCCCCGAAGAACTTCACGACGCAGCTGCAATTTGTCTATTACGTGGGTGGGCAGGTCGTGGACCGGGAAACTATACCCATGGTTGTGGATGGCAACGACGGTAATCCTGGGAAACCGGGCGGTGACGGCGAATCCGTCAAGGCTGGCGGTGAGTGGCGCACGGCTAATACTCCATACAAAAAGCTCACCATCTGTACGATGGGGAGTCGCTCCTGGCTCTCAAAGGTTGACACTTCGAATCCACCTCTATGGACTCAGACAACTCATGACGGGAGGCGAATCACTCAGACCCAGAACGGCGGCAAGTCCTACGGCTATATTATTACCGAAGAAGTGAACACTGACGAATGGGAACAACTGACATCAGATGGCGGCATGGTCTATCTCATCAGTACATGCAGCAATATACGGGTGAGCAGTGCCGGGTCGCTTGTTCCTTCGGCTTTCCGCGTCTATGCCAAGCGGACGCTTGGTAGCGCCACATTGACTTATCCGGACGGATATCTGGCCGCACGGGGGTACAGCAACGGGATATGGAGCGCCATCGCAGGGCCTTCGAGGGCTTCCGAGATTACGGTCAACGCTTCTGCAGGGTATTCAACGTTTTCAGTCCGCTGTTATCAGAGCCAGGCGGACGCTTCGGCATGGAATGACAGTTTCATTGCGGAGATATCAGTGGGTGTCAGCTATGACGGAGCAAGCGGACGAGACGCCAGCGAGCCGCGTCCGAGAGGTTTTTTCGCCAAAGGCAACACATATGTCTGGAATGAAGACTACCATGACATCGTACTGGCCACATTCAACAATCGAACCATTCCGTTTCGGGTACGGGCTTACGGTACGTCGGTCACTGTCGCACCTACCTCGATAGACGGTGATGCTAATTGGGAGGCGGCACAGCAGTATATGTTTGTGGCTATGGATATGGCTTTAGCGAGAAAGATACGTGCCGATGAAATCTATGTGGATGATTTGGTGGTACAGAATGTGCTGGCAAGGGATAAGAATGGAAATGTCACTTGTAGCATTGATGGTGAGACTGGAGAAGTCAATGTTCAAGGAAAAATTACAGCGACAGCGGCATTCATAAAGATACATGGGTTTAGTTCCAATGAAGGCTACTTTTACCTGAACCCCAATTTTGGTTCGGATTTTGGCAATGGGCGTCCCAGTAGAATAGGCCAAAGTGAATACATGCTTCCCAGCTCTGCCCAATGTGTGGGTATGAAAATATCCTTGATCATATATAATAATTCTTCAGGGAGCACATATGGCTATGTGTCAGTTGTGACATCGGACGGATTTAATGATATGGAGTTGGTTGACGGTCAATACCATTATTGCAATAAGGCTCATATCACAGACCCTGGTGTTTATGAATTCATATCATTGGGAGGAGTCTGGATTTCAACCAATAAAAATGGCATTTCGTATTCGTATGCTGATTTGGGTGACCATGATTACGAAAACCCGGTTAATTAACAAACTAATATAAATGGAAAGATGTATGAAAGTTTTTTATGAAAGCAAGTTAGCAAAATGGCTGCTGTGGCAGGGCTACAGCACCATCACATTGGGATGTTTCGTCTTCACCAAGAAAAGCAAGGAGGAGATGAAGCAGAGTACACTTAACCATGAGGCGATTCATGTGCGCCAATGGGAGGAATGCATGATTGCATCGGCTGTGTTGCTGACATTAATCATGCTGTTTACCGGGTTCAACTTATGGGTATATCTGCTATGCCCGTTGTGGTTCTACCTCCAGTATGGGTTGGAGTATGTGATTTCCTACGTGTATCACTTATGCCGTAACCGGTGCTGGGTGAATGTAGGTGATAAGGCTTACGGAAATTCCGCGTTTGAAATGGAAGCGGAAGCTAACGAAGAGGTAGACGGTTATCTTGATGTGAGAACGCCTTTTGAGTTCTTCAAATATTACGGAAAAATTTGATTTATAATTTACAAAACGAGTTAATTATTAAAATGTTAAATCGGGTAATATTTCCATCCGGAAATTATGCCCCTTAAATATGCAATGAGTATGGCAGAGAAACAAGATATAGCAATGAATGCATTTAAGCTGCTGACGGATGCAGCGTACCTATACGGAGAGGCAACAGACAGTAGCCAAGGGAAGATTGAAAAGGATGTTTTTATTAATATTGTAAAAAGATATATCACCTCTATTAGAAGTAAAGGTGGCATACCAGACTCAGATTTAAATAACATATACAAAAACGAAGACCCTGGAATATCCATATATGATATTGTTACGGGGATTCTAAATTCTCCTGCGACCTATTCATTCTGTATTAATATACAGAGGTCAGATAAAGGCGTTGTTACTGCTTCCCAAAGAATTATTCAAATTGTTCCAGGAGACAATTCGATTAATTTGCGAACGGGGAAAGGTGATGGAAAAAAGATTGTTTATTCATCGTGGAGGCAAATATAAATTACTTATAATAGAGCAATTTATTCATTCTACTTTTTCTGCCTTATCTTCTGCCCCTTAAATATGCAATATTATGGCAGAACAAGATATTAGAGAGAATGCGATGA
>ENA-ORIJ01001085-ORIJ01001085.1-human-gut-metagenome-genome-assembly--contig:-NODE-1085-length-11846-cov-6.75515_pt1 | contig 11846 bp, 10 predicted proteins | sample MGYA00243030_ERZ508746 | MGnify/ENA primary metagenome ERZ508746 (study PRJEB26277, sample SAMN04329826) | human gut metagenome | biome: human-associated habitat | host: Homo sapiens | place: USA... | reverse complement strand
TGTGACCGTCGGCGGCGTGGAGTGCAGCGAGGAGACCGTTAAGGACGGCAGCTACGAGGTGCAGCGTCCCTTCGTGTTCGTCACCAACAAGTCTGTCACCCTGTCTGAGCAGGCACAGGCCTTCTTCGACTTTGCCACCAGTGCCGATGCTGCTGACCTGATCCGCACTGCCGGTGCTGTTCCTGTGAATGAGTAATTGCGGAAAGCAATGATGCTATGAACAACAAAAAGATCTCTCTCCCCAGAACCCCTGCTGAGTGGCTGGAAGCGGTGATGAACTTCATCTTCTTCCTCTGCGGCATCCTGGCGGTGGGCTGTGTGCTCCTGATCTCGGTGTACATGGTCATCTCCGGTGTGCCTGCCATCCAGAAGATCGGGCTGTTCCGGTTCCTGTTCGGCACCCGGTGGGCTTCCACCGCTGCCGACCCGGCCTACGGCATCCTGCCCTTCATCCTGTCCAGCGTTTACGGCACGCTGGGTGCCACCGTGATCGGTGTGCCCATTGGCCTGCTGACGGCGGTGTTCCTCTCCAAGGCCGCAGGCCCGAAGGTGCGCACCGTGGTCGTGACCGCCATTGAGCTGCTGAGCGGCATCCCCAGCGTGGTGTTCGGCCTGCTGGGCATGCAGGTGCTGGTGCCCGCCGTGGCCAAGACCTTTGGCAAGGCCTCCGGTGCCTGCCTGCTGAGCGCCATCGTGGTGCTGGCGGTGATGATCCTGCCCAGCATCGTGTCGGTGTCGGTCACAGCGCTCAACGCTGTGCCGCCGGAGTATGAGCAGGGCAGCCTGGCTCTGGGCGCAACGGATGCCGAGACCTGGTTCAAGGTCAGCGTCCCCGCTGCCAGGAGCGGCATTGCCGCCGGTATCGTGCTGGGTATCGGCCGCGCCATCGGCGAGGCCATGGCCGTGATGATGGTGGCTGGCAACAGCCCCAACATGCCGGACAGCCTGTTCCGCAGCGTCACCTTCCTGACCACCGCCATTGCCAAGGAGATGAGCTACGCCAGCGGCCTGCAGAAACAGGCGCTGTTCAGCATTGCGCTGGTGCTGTTCGTCTTTATCATGGGCATCAATATCCTGCTCAATGTGGTGCTGAAGGGAGGAAAGCGCGATGAATAACAGTGCTTCTGCCTCCCGCCGCACCTGGAACCGCGTGATGAACGCTCTGGTCTGGGCCTCGGCTGTGCTGGTCATGGTACTGGTGGCAGGCATTCTGGGCATGGTGCTGGTGCGCGGCATCCCGCACATCAGCTGGAAATTCCTGACCACCACCGCCAGTGTGCTGAAGGGCACGGACGGCATCCTGCCTGCGATCCTCAACACGCTGTATGTCATCCTGCTGACGCTTTTGATCGTACTGCCGCTGGGTGTGGGCGCGGCCGTTTACCTGACCGAGTACGCCCAGAACCGCAAGGTCATCTCGGTGATCGAGTTCACCAACGAGACGCTGGCGGGCATCCCCAGTATCATTTACGGTCTGGTGGGTATGCTGGTGTTCGCCCAGACACTGGGCTTCCAGACCTGCCTGCTCTCCGGCAGCCTGACGCTGGTGATCATGAACCTGCCCACCATCATCCGCACCACCCAGGAATCCCTGAAAACGGTGCCCCAGGGCTACCGTGAGGGTGCGCTGGGTCTGGGCGCGGGCAAGTGGCACATCATCCGCACCATCGTGCTGCCCTGCAGCATCGACGGCATTGTGACCGGCTGCATCCTGGCCGTGGGCCGCATCGTGGGCGAAAGTGCCGCGCTGCTCTTCACCGCCGGTGCCGCCGAGGTCATTGCCAACGGCGTGCTCAAGGCCTACACCTCCAACGGTGCCACCCTGTCGGTGCTGCTCTACCTCCGTGCCTTTGAGGACGGCGATTTCGACTCCGCCTGGGCCATTGGTGCAGTGCTGCTGGTGCTGGTGCTTGCCATCAATCTGGCAGCCCGGCTGGCCAAAACCAAACTGAAACAGAAGCAGTAGATAACTCCCTCCGTCATCGCTGCGCGATGCCACCTCCCTCACGGAGGGAGGCTTATCCTGCCCGCAACGCAAAAGGCTCCCTCTCAGAGGGAGCTGGCGCGGCATAGCCGCGACTGAGGGAGTCAATACAAGAGGAAAACTATGGAAAACGTATCACCCATTATCACAGCCAAGAACCTGAACCTCTGGTACGGGGATTTCAAGGCGCTGAAAGATATTTCGCTGGACATGGGCGAGCGGGAGATCACGGCCCTTATCGGCCCCTCCGGCTGCGGCAAGTCCACCTTCCTGAAGACCCTGAACCGGATGAACGACCTTGTGCCCGGGATCCGCATCGAGGGCGATGTCCGCCTGAAAGGGCAGGACATCTTTGCCCGCGAGATGCAGCCCACCGAGCTGCGCCGCCGGGTGGGCATGGTGTTCCAGAAGGCCAACCCCTTCCCCATGAGCATCTACGATAACATCACCTACGGCCCCAGGCTGCACGGTGTGCACAACAAGGCAGAGCTGGACGAGCTGGTGGAAAGCTCCCTGAAGGGTGCCGCCCTCTGGAACGAGGTCAAGGACCGCCTGAAAAAGAGCGCTCTGGGCCTTTCCGGCGGCCAGCAGCAGCGCCTGTGCATTGCCCGCGCCCTGGCTGTCAAGCCCGAAGTCCTGCTGATGGATGAGCCCACCAGCGCCCTGGACCCCGGCTCCACCATGAAGGTGGAAGAGCTGATGAGCGAGCTGAAAAAGAACTACACTGTGGTCATCGTGACCCATAACATGCAGCAGGCAGCCCGTATCAGCGACCGCACCGCCTTCTTCCTGCTGGGCGAGCTGGTGGAAGCCGGCCCCACGGCGCAGATCTTCAGCACCCCGCAGGATAAGCGCACCGAGGATTACATTTCGGGCCGGTTCGGCTAAGGAGAAAAACGCAATGAGCAACCGCACACAATACGAAAACGACCTTGCTGCCCTGAAAACGGCCCTGACCGAGATGGGTCAGAGCGCTGCCGATGCCGTGGAAGCTGCAATGGAAGCCCTCTGCACCGCCGATGCCGAGGCTGCCGCCGCCGTGGCACAGGGCGATGGCCGCATCAACAACATGGAGCGGGACATTGAGCACCGCTGCATGACCCTGCTGCTCCGCCAGCAGCCGGTGGCAGGCGACCTGCGCCGCATCTCCACCACCATGAAGGTGGTCACGGATGTGGAGCGCATCGGCGACCATGCCTCCGATATCGCGGAGATCATCCCCCATCTGGTCACTGTCCGCAAGGAGGGCGACCCTGCTGTGAGCCAGGCCATCAAGATGGGCCAGAAGGCGCACAAGATGATCCTGGATGCCCTGAATGCCCTGACCTCTGAGGACGAGCAAGCCGCCCTCAGGGTCATTGCCGCCGACGATGAGGTGGACTACGATTTCAACGCCATCAAGCATACGCTGGCGCAGGAGATCGCCGCCGACCCCGGCAAGGTGGATGCCGCCCTGGATCTGCTCATGGTCATCAAATATCTGGAGCGCATCGGCGACCACGCCGTGAACCTGGCCGAGTGGGTGGAGTTCGTCCGCAGCGGGCGTTATCATAACGAAAATATGTTCTGATCTTTTGTTTCCAAAAAAATTTGAGCTATTTGCAATTATTTCTGTGCCCCGCCCGTATTATAGGCAGAAAGGCTTCCCCAGAAAGCCTGATGAACTGGCTGCGGCGGGTGTCCGGCATCCCCCTGTCCCCGCCCGCCGCTGCCGCAATGGAGGGTTTTAACGCTATGGTACAGACCAAGAATTTCCCGCTGGAAACGCGCGGCGAGGCGGTCAGCCGCGAAGCGCTGGTCCAGGCGGCATTACAGGAGATCACCCAGAATTACCGCGAAGCAAGCCTTTCCAATGTGGCCCGCAGCTACGGCGTTTCGCTGGCGTATGTCAGCGAGTGCGTCCGGGCCCAGACCGGAAAGACCTATAAGGAACTGCTGCAGAAGCACCGGATGGAGACCGCCGCCCGCCTGCTGCGCCGCAGCGACCTGAACATCCAGCAGATCATCACCCAGGTGGGCTACGAGAACACCAGCTACTTCTACCGCCTGTTCCATGAGCGGTATGGCCAGAGCCCCCGGGAGTACCGCCGGGCACGCAGCCAGCGCACATAAGCGCATCAGTAAACGACCCTCTCCGCCTTTGCAGCAGGCTTTGACGGAGAGGGCCGTTTTGTGTTATATTAAGGCAGAACGATCAGGGCGGGCAGCGGCCTGCCGGAAGAGAGGTTGGATGAAGATGTTTCGTGGAGCAAGACGTGCAGATCTGGATGCGATCCTGAAAATTTATGCCCGCGCCCGGCAGGCGATGGCGGATTCCGGCAACCCCACCCAGTGGGGAGATCATTTCCCGCCGCAGGAGCTGCTGGAAGAGGACATTGATTCCAACCGGCTGTTCCTCTACCTTGTCAACGGCGAGCTGGAGGGCGTGTTTGCCTTTATCCTTGGCCCGGACCCCACCTATGCCCGGATCGAGGATGGCAAGTGGCTGAACGATACCCTGCCCTACGGCACCATCCACCGGCTGGCTTCGGCGGGCAGGCACCCCGGCGTTGCCGCCGCTGTGATCACCTGGTGTCTGGAGCACTGCGAGAGCCTGCGGGCCGACACCCACGCCGACAACAAGATCATGCAGCACCTGCTGGAAGAAAACGGCTTTACCAAGTGCGGCATCATCCATGTGGAGGATGGCACGCCCCGCATTGCCTACCAGAAAATGTCCCTTACCCTGCCTTTGCGCCGGGATTGAACTGCAAAAATGCGCCGCCCCACAAACGATGGAGCGGCGCTGTTTTTATATCGGTTTGTCAAGAGCTCTCCCTTTGGGAGAGCTGTCGAGCAAAGCGAGACTGAGAGGGTGAGCCCGCTTTCAGGAAATCGGATCTGTCATCTGACCTTCAAGCGTGGGTTCGACCACCACGGTCTCTTCCGGCGTGGGCTGGAAATACTTCTCGTACAGCTCCATGCCGATGCGGTAGCCCTGCCACACGATGACCGCCGTGCCTGCACCGGCCACGCCGATGATGGCGGCAGTGCCCAGAATGCTGGGCTCGCTCTCGATGGTGGCATCCCGGTACTGGGCTTCCACGGTCACGGTGCTGCCCTTGGCCACGCTGCCCGCCGGGATGGTAAAGCTCTCCTCGTTGTAGGCGACCGCCGGGTTGCCCAGCAGGCTGGCTTCATCCATGGCCCACAGGTCGAACACCATGCCCTCGGGCACGGCGCTCTGGTTCAGCGTCACCTTGACCTCGGCATCCACCGGCACGCTGGCGCTGGTCATGGCTTCGCCGCCGTTGTAGGTGAACGTGCCGCCTTTCACCGTCAGGGTGTAGGTGGGGGCTTCGGGTTCGGGCTCGGGTTTGGGCTCGGGCTTCGGGTCGGGAATCTTCTCCCAGTTGGCGTAAAGGGTGAACCGGCCGGTGGGAGCGCCAGTGAAATCATACGGCTCGTCATCTTTGGTGAGCCAGCCCTTGAACTTGTAGCCGGAAACGGTGGGAAGGGTGGTGGGAGCTGTCAATGTCCCGCCCGTTTTGACGAACACTTTTATCATTCGCTCTGCTTCAGGCACTTTGTCGCCATAGTCGAAGGTGACGAGAGTGGGGACATAGCCAGAAAGAGCAGAAATAACGCTTTCACTTGTGCCAGAGTAGCGGATGTCATTCAGGCTAGTACAACCATCGAAAACATACGGGCCAATTGAAGTTACGCTGCCGGGAATCGTGATACTAGTCAGGCTAGAACAATTCTTGAAAGCCTCGAGGTCAATAGTTGTCACACTATCAGGAATCGTGATACTGGTGAGCTTAGTGCAGTTACAAAAAGCAGCCAAGCCAATTGAAGTTACACTGCCGGGAATCGTGATACTGGTGAGGTTGGTGCAATCTTCAAAAGCGCTGCTACCAATGGAAGTTATATTATTTGAAAGTGTGATGCTGCTTAAGTTTGTGCAATGGAAAAAAGCCAAGGGTCCGATATATGTGACACTTTGCGGAATTGTAATGTTAGTAAGGCTGGAGCAATAATAAAAAGCATCCCAGCCAATGGATATTACACTATCTGCAATGTCAACATGAGTTAGCTTAGCAAACCGGCTAAAAGCGCATTGTCCAATCGAAGTTACGCCGGGAGAAACGACAACAGAGGTGATTTGATCGTGGAAGCTGTACCATGGCTGATAGCTACCAAATGGAAAATCTTCCATTGCACCACTGCCGCTAATCGTCAACTTATAAGTACTCGGATCATCCGTGTTTTCGGTCAGCTGCCAAGTGACACCAGACCCATCTCCAGCTGCGCCGCCGGTCAGCTTGGCACCGGGTTCAACCACCAACTGGACATCCGGGTTCAGGGGGCGCAGTGCGGTTCCTGAACCGGAAAAATCATAATTGCCGCTTTCCAGCGTCAGCGTGTTATTGCCCTTCTCAAACTTCCAGCCGTCGCCGCTGTAATCCCGGGTGCCGCGCTCAGTGCCAACAGGATAGCCATTTTCGTCAATCACCAGCCGGGTCAGCTTGCTCAGGGTAACGGTGTCTGCTTTGGCGGGTGGTGCGGTAAAAGTGACAGAAAAAGAACCCATACCATCATCGTGATGACTTGCATTTGGTGCCCAATCTTCTAACAAACAATGTGTGTCGTTTGAGTCTCCGAATGTAACATCAATAGGAAATAATACTGCTTGACTGTTTTTAAGAGAAATATAGATGGTGATGCTGGTATCATGGTCGGAATTGGGAATGACATAACCGCTGTTGCCGAAATAACTGATTTCTGCATCGTAACTCTCATAGCTACCATTCTGCTGGGAATTCACTTTCAAGGTATAGCCGTCAGCGACTTGGCCATTCTCTGGTTTTTTATGAAAAATGCCGCCCTTTATGGTGCCAGTGTTGGTAACGGATATAAACGTGCCATTTTCAATCGTGCCACTGGATTCATTGGATATGGCATGGAGAAATTTTCCACCAGTGATAGAACCATGATTTATGAGGGAAGAGGAAGAAGAAAAAAAATAACCGCCACTGATTTTTCCGTTATTTATCACAGCGTTGTCGAAATTTCCCCTAACAATGGTTGCATTTCCTCCAATCGTGAGTTTACATTTGGTGACATTTCCATAGCCGGAAATAATTGAAAAAAAATCATATTCTGTCGAGCTGGCAGGATGCAGGTCAAGCGTTTGTGTAGAACCGTCATAGCTCCAGCCATCACCAGAACAATCTCGATCATGGTTGTCACCGGAACCGACAGGATAGCCATTTTCGATTCTTAATGTAGTTGAGCTGGAGCTGCTTTCCTCTGCCCATGCTGTGATTGCCGACACAGGCAGGAGCGTTACCGCCATGCACAGCGCCACCAGAAGGCTGATAAGTCGTTTCTTCATAGGGGGTCCCTCACTTTCTTTGGGCCGGAAGTGGAGCTCCGGCAAAAATGGATGCTCTCACTTCCTTAAATACACGCCGCGCGGAATCCTTTCACCCTTTTTCAAAAAAATTGAAAAAAAAAACGAACTGCAAAACAGTCCGTTTTCGGGTCATCTTTCGTAATGTGTCCAAAGGCTTAAAATCTTGATGGCTGCCATTCCACAGCCGATTCGTCAACACAATCTTCCAGTGGTTCGGCCTTGGCTGCCATGAGCTTTTCCCGCATTCCCGGCACGGAGACGAGATAAAGCGTTTCCACAATGCCGCTGTAATCTTCCTCGGGAAGCAGGACAGCGTTGCCATCCTTGGTAGTCGTCATCGTGCATCACCTCTTAATATACATGATAACGTACCTACTGCTAGAGGTCAAGCCTTTTCCACTGAACTAGGGGCTTGTGGAGCAAAAAAGACGGCAGTCTGACAGTGGTGGATATCCCTTGACAAATCGTTTAAAATTGACTATACTACAAATAGAAAAGGTGCTGACGAGCAATGTTTGGTCAGCTTCCCGTTTCTAGTGGATCAAAAAAGATTGACCGTTTGAGTTGGGGAACTGTGGCGGTCAATCTTCTTTGTTTTTATCGCTCTTCTCGTGAGAAATCTTCCAGCCAGCATCAAATGCGGCTTTCGCAACGGTGACAAGCAGCGCCAGCAGGCTGATCGAGCGCTCCCGGATACTTCTGATGAAGTATGCGGGGGCGCTTTTTCGTGGAACTGGGGGCTTGTGGAGCGGGGGCAATCGTTCTATAATACAAGCTGTGAAATGAATCACAAAAGGGGTGGAACGTATGGACAAAAAACTGAACGAGGCCGTGGCGGCGCTGCGGCCCCAGATGGTGGCGGCGCTCCAGCGGCTGGTGCGCAGGCGCAGTGTGGAGGCTGACCCGCTGCCGGGCAAGCCCTTTGGCGAGGAGGTGGATGCCTGCTTTGCCGAGGCGCTGGCCCTCTGCCATGAGCTGGGCTTTGAGACCACCGACATGGATCGGTACATCGGCTGGTGCGAGATCGGCACCGGGGACGAGATGGTGGCGGTGCTGGGGCATCTGGACGTGGTGCCCGAGGGCGAGGGCTGGCATCACCCGCCCTACGCCGCCGGGATCGAGGGCGGCAGGCTGTATGGCCGGGGTTCCATTGACGACAAAGGCCCGGTGGTGGCCAGCCTGTTCGCGCTGAAAGCCATCCGGGATCTGGGCATTCCGCTCAACCGCCGTGTTCGGCTGCTGTTCGGCCTGAACGAGGAGACCAACGACCGGGACGTGCTGTACTACAAGGCCCACGGCGGGGAGATCCCGGTGCTGGGCTTCACCCCGGACGGCGAGTATCCGCTCATCAACGGCGAAAAGGGCATCCTGAACGAGAGCTATGCCGTTCAGCTGCACCAGACCGGGGCCTGGCAGCTGAACAGGGTGCAGGGCGGCGTGGCCGGCAATGTGGTGCCGGACTACGCCTGCGCTGCGCTGACCGCCCCGGCGGGGGCCGCCCTGCCGGATGCGGAGCACATCACCGTGACAGCCATCCCCGGCGGCTATCAGGTGGAAGCGGTGGGCGTTTCGGCCCACGGCAGCCACCCGGAGCAGGGCGAAAACGCCATCGGGCGGCTGGTGTGCTACCTCGACCGGCTGCCGCTGGAGGGGGATGCCAAGCAGGCCGTGCACTTTCTGGCCGAGAAGCTGGGCACCGACCCCTACGGCGAGCGCCTGCTGGGCCACCGGCTGGAGGATGCGCTCTCCGGCCCCATGAGCTGCAACTGGGGGCTGATCGAGGGCGACGCGCAGCATCTGTGGGTCAAGCTGAACTACCGCTATCCCGTGACCATGGAACGGGCAGACTGCCAGCCCGCTGTGCAGGCCGCCTTTGAGGCCGCAGGCTGGGCGCTGGATGGGCAGGTGCACAAGGAAAAGCTCTACTACCCTGCCGAGGCCCCGCTGGTCAGCGCCCTGCTGGAGGTTTACCGGGATGCCACCGGCGACAATGCCCCGCCCAAGTGCATCGGCGGCGGCACCTACGCCAAGATGCTGCCCAACGTGGTGGCCTTTGGCCCCCTGTTCGCGGGTGACCCGGTCACAGAGCATCAGCCCGATGAATGCATCGATCTGGAACGTCTGGTGCAGAACGCCCAGATCATTGCAAACGCCATTGTCAAGCTGGCAAACCTGCCGCTGGAATAAGAAGGAGGATGGGACTATGAAGATCACACAGGTGCGGCTGGGCCGCATTTCCACCCCGCTGCGGGTGCCGTTCAAAACGGCACTGCGCACTGTGAACAGCGTTGAGGATGTTATCGTGGAGCTCCACACCGATACCGGTGCGGTGGGCTACGGCGAAGCACCCCCGACCGGTGTTATCACCGGCGACACCACCGGGGCCATCCTCGGTGCCATTCAGGATCATATCGCCCCTGCCCTGCTGGGCCGCGACCTCGATGAATTTGAGGATCTGACCGCCGCTGTGCAGAAGGCGCTTGTCCACAACACCAGCGCCAAGGCCGCTGTGGACATGGCCCTGTGGGATCTGCTGGGCCAGAAGTACAGCGCCCCTGTTTACCGGATGCTGGGCGGTGCCCGCAAAAACATCGTGACCGATATCACCATCAGTGTCAACCCGCCCGAGGAGATGGCCCGGGATGCCCGCACCGCCGTCCAGCGCGGCTACGACTGCCTGAAGGTCAAGGTAGGCATTGACCCGGAGCTGGATGTGGCCCGCCTTGCCGCGGTGCGGCAGGCTGTGGGCCGGGACATCAAGCTCCGCATCGATGCCAATCAGGCTTGGAACGCCAAGCAGGCGGTCCGTATCCTGAACCAGATGCAGGAGAAGGGGCTGGACATTGAGTTCGTGGAGCAGCCCGTGCCCGCCGCAGACCTTGAGGGAATGCAGTATGTCACCCGCCATGCCGATGTGCCCGTGCTGGCCGACGAGAGCGTGTTCAGCCCGGCAGATGCCCTGCGGATCATGCAGACCGGCGCGGCCGACCTGGTGAACATCAAGCTGATGAAGTGCGGCGGCATCACCAACGCCCTGCGCATTGCCGCCGCCGCTGAGGTGTACGGCGTGGAGTGCATGATCGGCTGTATGCTGGAAGCAAAGATCTCGGTCAACGCCGCCGTGGAGCTGGCCTGCGCCAAGAAGATCATCACCAAGATCGACCTCGACGGCCCGGTGCTCTGCAGCGAGGACCACATCCTCGGCGGTGCCGTGTTCGACGAAAAGAACATCACCGTCTCCGACGCGCCCGGCATGGGCATTCAGGGCTTTGTGCCCGGCAAGGTGTCCTATCTCGACTAAAACAGGAACAGACCGCATCCCGAAACACACGGGGTGCGGTCTCTTTTTGTAAATCTGTATTTCATATACGGACAGTGAAAAAAGCTCGTGTCTGTATATGTTGAAATGAAAAACAAAAAAAGCGGGGAAAATCTTTGACTTTTCGGCCTGCGAGGCGTATAATCGTACTTGTTCCGTGTAGAGGAATGGGAAAACTGTGCGCAATGGGCGCACAATCTGGATAGGGGAGTAGAAAAGTTATGAAAACATTGAAAGCGGTTGCGGCAAGGTACAACGCCACCAGCCTGATCCTGCGCATCGTCATCGGCCTTGTGGTCGGTGCGGTGCTGGCACTGGCGGTGCCCGGTGCGGGCTGGGTGGAAGAGTTCGGCAGCCTGTTCGTGGGTGCCCTGAAGGGCATTGCCCCGGTGCTGGTGTTCATTATCGTGGCCAGTGCGCTGGCGCAGGGCACGTCCAAGCTGGACCGGCGCTTTGGCACGGTCATCTGGCTGTACATGCTCACCACCTTCCTGGCCGCCGCCATTGCGGCGGCGACCAGCTTCCTGTTCCCTCAGACCGTCGTTCTGGCCGAGGCGGCAGAATCCGAGGTGGTGCCCCAGGGTCTGGGCGAGGTGATGAACACCCTGCTCACCAACTTTGTGGCAAACCCCGTCAGTGCCCTGCTGAACGGCAATTACATCGGCATCCTGTTCTGGGCCTGCCTGTTCGGTCTGGCCATGAAGAAGTACGGCGCGGACAGCACCAAGCTGTTCCTGGCGAACACAGCGGATGCAGTCTCCCAGATCGTCCGCTGGATCATCAATCTGGCACCCTTCGGCATCATGGGCCTTGTGTACACCAACGTGTCCAGCAACGGCCTGTCCATCTTTACCCAGTACGGCAGGCTGCTGCTCCTGCTGGTGGGCACCATGCTCTTTATGGCATTGGTCGTCTCGCCCTTTATCATCTTTGTGTATCTGCACTGCAACCCGTATCCGCTGGTGCTCCGCTGCCTGCGTGAATCCGGCCTGACCGCCTTCTTCACCCGCAGCTCTGCCGCCAACATCCCGGTCAATATGGATCTGTGCGAAAAGCTGGGGCTGGATAAGGATATGTATTCCGTCTCCATCCCGCTGGGCGCTACCATCCATATGGATGGTGCCGCCATCACCATTACCATTATG
>ENA-ORIJ01001076-ORIJ01001076.1-human-gut-metagenome-genome-assembly--contig:-NODE-1076-length-11892-cov-6.85343_pt1 | contig 11892 bp, 7 predicted proteins | sample MGYA00243030_ERZ508746 | MGnify/ENA primary metagenome ERZ508746 (study PRJEB26277, sample SAMN04329826) | human gut metagenome | biome: human-associated habitat | host: Homo sapiens | place: USA... | reverse complement strand
CTTATTCGCTGGCCGGACGTTTGTATGATATGTCGGAAATCATGATGCTGATTTACATTAACCCCGATGCAGCCAATACGTTATTAAGAAAATGCAGTGACTTCATCACCCGCTATTGCATGGCATTGAAAGCAACCGGTGTGAACGGTGTAGTCATGGCTGAACCTGCTGCGGGACTGTTATCCAACGAAGATTGCCTGCAATATTCTTCTTTATTTGTGAAAGAAATAATAGAGAAGGTACAGGATGATCATTTTGCCGTAGTACTTCATAATTGCGGAAACACAGGGAATTGCACACAAGCGATGGTTTATACCGGTGCAGCCGCTTACCACTTCGGGAATAAAATCAAGATGGAGGAAGCGTTGAAAGAGGTTCCGGCCGATGCACTGGCAATGGGAAATCTGGACCCGGTGAGCCTTTTCAAGATGGCAGGCCCGGAGACTATGAAGGAAGCGACTTTGCAACTATTGGAGACTACCCGTGCATATCCTAATTTCGTATTGTCAAGTGGTTGTGATATTCCGCCACATACGTCTTCTATTAATATAGACGCATTTTATACCGCATTGGAAGAGTTCAATAATGGTTGAACAGGAACTTACTTACCAGAAACTGCAAATCCCATCGTCAGATATTTACGAGGCGATGGGATATAAAGATTCTATGCCGGATGGAATGGTTATAGAAGAAATAAATACGTTACTTGACCGTATCACTCCCCTTCTTCGTCCCCGTTTTTTCTTTTTCCTCACTGACGGACTGCTTGACACTGAAAAAGCAACACTGACTGTAAAAGATACGGTTCTCACAATCGGTAAAACCATTGCCCGCCAACTACGGGGTTCGGAAGCCTTTGCCTTTTTTACCGCCACTGCGGGAGTTGAATTTGAGGAGTTTCAACATCTGCTTCAGCAAGAGGACGACATGGTGAAAGCATATATAGCAGACTCATTGGGGAGCATCATTGCAGAAAAGGCTGCTGATTGCATGGAAAAGGAGTTGGCTGCATTTATCGAAAAGAGAGGTTGGAAGCACACTAACAGATACAGCCCCGGCTATTGCGGATGGCACGTATCGGAACAACAAAAACTATTCTCCTTATTTCCGGTCGCTTCGCCCTGTGGTATTCAGTTGACAGATTCCAGCCTGATGATTCCCATCAAATCTGTAAGTGGTATTATCGGAGTGGGTTCTCATGTGCGTAAGCTGGAATATACTTGCGGGCTGTGTACGTACGAAAATTGTTTTCGTAGAAAATAGTTTCACCACAGAGGACGCAGAGGACACAGAGTCTTTTATTATTAGATAATAATCTCTGCGTCCTCTGTGGTGAATAAAAACTAGTGGCCATTGAAGAAGATGTAAAGCCCGATCATAGTCACAATAAGTAATCCCCATAGGATAAGAACAATTCGTGCAGGTTTGTCCTCTATCTTTTCCATATTCAAGATGCCCAATTGCGGAGACTTATCCCACAGGCTGACTACTATCATGCCTATTCCGATGATAACGAATAAGTAGAAGGAAAGCAGCATAAAATGAGGCCATGCATCATATTGTTCTGCCGGAAACACCCATAAATACAAGATTCCTACTCCGATACTGAACACTGTTCCCAATGTCAGAGCCATATTAGCTGCCAGAGTAGTGGTGCGTTTCCAGAATACGCCAAAGAGAAATACAGCTGCCATCGGAGGAGCTATAAATCCCAGTACAGACTGGAAAACATTAAACAGATTCAGTCCCTTGATGCTGTCGATCGCTATGGTTATTATCACAGAGATCAGTGCACCGACTACCGTAACCACTTGTCCCACTCTGATAATCTCTTTCTGCTTGGCCTGCGGTCGGATTTTCTTCACATAGATATCCATCGTGAATACCGTACTTAATGCATTCAATGCAGAGCCGACAGTACTTACCAATGCTGCTGTCAATACAGCCAATACCAAGCCGACCATTCCTGTCGGGAACAAATGAGTCACCATTGTCATATAAGCCTCATCGGGATTCTCCAATTGTGGGAATAAAGCGAGGCAGATAATGCCGGGAAGAATGTAAAGAGGTACATCTAATATTTTCAACCATCCGGTAAAGTTGGTTCCCATCTGACCTTCTTTGAGATTCTTGGCAGCAAGAACCGGTTGCACCATCGACTGATCCGTACACCAAAACCAAACTCCCATAATAGGATAACCCAGGATAATAGGTAGCCAGGGAAAAGCCGGGTCATCATTTGGATGGAAAAGATTCCAGTAATCCGCCGGAACGGCGTCCACCAGTGCTCCTACACCACCCACTTTATAGATTCCCATGATAGCCAGTGTGGCTGATACTACAATCAACAGTATCATTTGATATACATTCGTGTAGGCCACAGCTTTCAGTCCGCCGAGCATCGTGAAGAAAGCGGAGATGACAAGTAACAGCAATGCCGATTGCCACATAGGAATATCGAAGACCTGACGGATCAGGACTCCACCGGCAAATAAAGTCAATGCAAGCCATGAAATAAGAATGGTAATAATGGTATACCAGGCAAGGATGTTACGAGTAGATTGCCCGAAACGTTTTCCCATAAATTCGGGCAATGTCGTAATGCGACTACCCAAATATTGGGGAGCAAAGACAAAAGCAAGCAGACATATAAAGACAAATGCATACCAGGCATAATTCCCCGAAACAATACCAGTAGTAAATCCGGCACTTGCGGAAGCTATCAACATGGAAGGTCCCACATTCGTCCCCCACATGGAAAAGCCGATATGATACCATCTCAACGAATTCTCCGCAAGGAAAAGACTACTCCCCTTTTTTCGTTTAGAACTTGCCCATATACCAATAGCTATCAAAATAAGGAAGTAGGCAATCAGAATACTCCAATCTAATGTCTCTAAGAATTTCACATGCATAATTCAAGTATTAAATAAGTAACGTAAGTTTAAATCTAATTTTCTTTTAGGCAAGGATTACATGGATTTCACGGTTTTAATAGGCAATGTAATTAAGAGCCGTGTTGATCCGTGCAATCCGTACCTTTTTATTCTATTTTTTATTTCCAATCAGTTCTTTGGCAACTGCTACGGCTGTATTCGCATTATCACTATATCCGTCCGCACCGATTTCGTCAGCAAACCCCTGACTGACGGGTGCTCCGCCAATCATCACTTTCACCTGATTACGAATACCGGCCTCTTCTAGTGCCTGGATAACCTCTTTCATATACGTCATGGTAGTAGTCAGCAATGCGCTCATGCACAAGATGTCAGCATGGTTTTCCTTCACAGCTTCCACAAACTTGTCACAAGTCACATCAATACCAATATTAATGACTTCAAAGCCGCAACCCTCCAGCATGGAAGCCACCAGGTTTTTACCAATATCATGGAGATCTCCTTTCACTGTACCGATGACAATCTTACCGATTGTAGTGGAAGCACTTCCTGCCAATAAAGGTTTCAGTAGTTCCAAAGCCCCTTTCATGGCACGTCCTGCCATCAACAGTTGGGGAACAAAAGCCTTTCCATCCTGGAAACGTTGTCCCACTTCGCCCATTGCTTTAATCATATAATTATTGATAATCATTTGGGGAGCTACTCCTTCCGCAATGGCTTGTCGGGTGATTTCAACCGCAGGTTCCAGTTTCCCGGCAACAATGGCTTCATACAGAGGTTTCAGTTTATCCTCTTGCTGGTGTTGTTCTTCCCGTATACAAATACGTTCCTGTCCGGTAGCTGCCAAGTCGGCATCCTGTTGATGTTTATTGGTATTTACAGCGGTAGAAGAACCGGTATATTCTTCAACAATCCGCATGGCCTGCTCCACTTCCTTTTCGTTATGGAAATCCATTTCCAAATGTACACCGTCCGCGCCGATATGATCCAATAGAGGTTTTAGTTCGTCTAATGTCACCCAGCAAGCCATCACGCTCTTTCCGCCTGCCAGAATCTTCTTATACAAATCGTACCATTTGGGAGATCCTCCTTGTGGTTCGCCCACTCCGGGAGTCCATTGAATCGCATTCAATTCTTCAATTTCAAGCAAGGCAGGCAGGTGATGCATGGCTCCCACTCCATCCAGATGATAAAGGGTATAATCAATCTTCTGACATTGTTCACGAATAAAAGGTTGCACAAACCGGCGATAATCATCCTGACTAATCATGGTCGAAATATCACTTTGCAGTTTACTCATCTTTCCGGGAGCCCAGGACGAGAAATAACAGAAAGCCATCTCGTCGCCTTCACGGATGATGTCGTATAGTTCATCAAATACTTTGAAGTAGATGTCGTTGATTTGCTGCATCTGTTGTTCCAGGATTTCGGGCTGCATCACTGTGTCCAATAATACCCTATCCGTTCCTTTCAGTGCGGCCAGGACATCCAGTCCTTCCATCAGGTCGGGCATACCGACAAAGTAGTGTCCGTTGGCTTTCGCTTTGCAGGCTTTCAGGAGTTCTTTATGAAGAATCCAGTTCGGGTGTTCGGGGTTAAAGACTATTTCATCGGTGAAATCCGGGTTGGGATGAATCCAAATGGTGTCTTCCCCGCCTTCAAACACTCCTCCTAAAATGGCGGCTAGAGAACCGGGCCCCAGTTGGGTATTCGCAACCGGAAGAATATCCGCTTTCAGGCTGCTGTGCGCTACGTACCAGTCCAGATATTCCGCCCTCCATTGAGGGTCGAACCACTTTTGCGACAAATCTTTTGCCGGCGCGGGAGGTACTATCTCTGCATGTGGTTGCACTCCTTCCTGGAAGTGTTCCCACATATTGAGAACGATTCCTTTATGGTTCCACCAATTTATATAACGTTGTTTTGTTTCTTCTAAATTACTCTTCCATGTTTTCATACTATACTAAATTAATTAATTTTCTACCACAATCTATCATAGTCCAAAATCCTTTATAATCATTATCTATGCGTAAAGCCATGCTCTTGCTTAAATCCATTTCATCCGTACAGTCCACGTCTTCCGGATAGATGGGGATCACGGCATTTGCACGCACATATACGGGCATTTCTTCCAATGGAACGTATACGTCTTTCAGCCAGCATGCTCCTTCCAGACGTTCTCCCGTAAAGAAGTTCACCCATTTTCCTTCGGGAAGATAGATATCCCGACGGTTCTCGCTGTTCATCACCGGAGCTACCAGGAAATCATTGCCGAAATAGTATTCATCATCCACATGCCAACAAAATTTATCTTCCGGATGATGCAGAATGAGTGCCTGCAAGAGCGGATAGCCGCTTTCTATGGCTAGTTTACTTTGTTCTACGATGTATGGAATGAGCGAATAACGCAATTTCCACCACTTTTTCACCAACGGAGCTATGGCCGGATAGTGCCAGGGTTCACGCTTGTTGGTTCCGTGATAACGGATATGCGATGTGAATACGCCGAATTGAGTCCAACGCATGTACACATCATCTGCTACTACCGAGTTCATAAAATTGGGCAATGTATGGAAGCCGGGAACATCATGGCTCCAAAAAGCAAATCCCGACAGACCGAAATGCAGACCGCCTTTCAGAGAACCTGCCATTCCATCCCAAGAGCTACAGGAATCGCCTCCCCAATGCAAAGGATAACGCTGGCATCCCGCCCATGCGGAACGTGCCCAGACAATGCCGTCACCTGTCACTTCTTTCGTAATTTCGTAAGCGGCCTTTTGATAAAGCAGGGCATACAGGTTGTTCAACAATTCCGGCTTCATGCCTTTATAGAGGGCGTCCATGTGAATGTTTTCACCGAAATCGGTTTTGATACAGGTTACTCCCATATCCAGAAGTTGTTTCAATAATCCTTTGTACCATTCGGTTGCTTTCGGGTAAGTAAAGTCGATTGTTCCGGCATAATCCAAGGCGGAGAAGTTGGAACCATCGGTCGCTTGTTGTTTGGTCAATGGGGCTATATAATCATTGGCTCTGGCTTCATCAATCTGCTCTGCATTTTCTGCAACGTATGGAAGTTGCCATAAAGAGACACGATAGCCGTTCTTTTTCAACCGCCCGATGAATCTTTTCGGATCGGGGAACCGTTCTTCATTGAATTTCCATTCGCAGAGCCAATCGGTACAGAACCAGCCCGTATCCAGATGAATTACGTCACAGGGATAGTGTTCGGCACGCATGCGGTCGCATATTTCGTCTACTTCATCGGCACTGAAATAAGTCATACGGCTCATCCAAACGCCAAAACTCCAAAGAGGAGGCATAGACGGATAGCCGGTCAGGTCACGATAACCGCGAAGAATATCTTCCATCGTATCACCGCCTATCACAAATACATCCAGCAATGCCTGGTCGCTTAGAAACTGGACGGAACGGGTGGAATGTCCGGCCAGTGAGAGCTTGCTATGGGCACATGTGTGGTAGAATGTTCCGTACATTCGGCTGGATAGATAGAAGGGGATATTCTTATAAGTACGCCGGTTATTGACTCCTTGCCCATCTTGGTTTTTCAGGAAGAAAGTCTGTCCGCTTAAGTCCATTTTAAAGAAACGTTCTCCGGTTCCGGCAAAACATTCATCGGGCTTACATTCAAAAGAAAGCGTTGCACGTTCTTTCCGACCGTCGCGTTTGCAAAAGGCAACAGGTAACGCATCGTAGCGGGGAGGCGAAAAATGATCGTAGGCTGACAAGCGGATTTCACGTTTTCCGTCAGGGTATAAAGTGATGTCAAGCGTTTCTTGAGGGTCGGGAAGCAATTCGCTCCATCGGTCTAATAGAGGCTCTTCCACATTGATAACGGCACGCTTCGTTCCGTCTTCCGTCGAAAGAATCCATTTTCCTTTTTGTTCTTTTATAAACAGGGGCACTTTCTGAATCCGGTCACTGAATTGCAGCATTTCCGACTCATCTGTCAGTACATAATCACCGAAGCCAAGAAACAGGCGGGTGATGCCGATGTTATACTGACGGATGATTAACGTATATTCCTCCTGGGGAACATCGGTATCCGCCATCATATCGTTAGCCAGCTTTTGCTTCTGAAAGGGAACTGTTACGTAAATATCTCCTTCCTTTTCATAAACAGCCGTTGGCTTGTATGCTTTCCAAAGCGACTCATTCCTTGATAACTCGGTATCGAAATCAAGGAAATCAAATAAATGGTAGTTCGTTGGTTTCATCTATTTTATTGATTAAATATCGTTTATTGATTACTATAATTATCATATTAGTTTGAATGATTACCATACTAGTCTAGTTCTAATGATTATTACACTAGTTTATTGATTGCTATACTAGTACATTAATGACTATGTTAATCCATTGATTTGTTTCAATCTTGCTTTATTCTTCCGGCTTTGTACTTAATACTGTCCGCCACTTGAGGGCCGTTATTCTTCCACACATTCTTTTTCCCGGGACGGTTCGAATCAAAACGTTCAGCGGGGCACCAGTTGTTTTCCATTGTATATCCGTCCGTAGCTTCATCCAGATAGATATAAAAAGCACGGTCATTCGTAGCGTAGGGTGCCTCGATTAAATGTTCGATCCGATTATTTCGCATGACGGAACCCGGCTGGTTGGAAAGAGTATACAGACCGCCTGCATCGTATAGCCGACGGGCAAAGTGATGTACATAGTTTGCTTCTATCCGGTTGTTGCACATTCCGCTCTCCAGCGATGTCCATCCCCAGCCTACACAAATCCCTGAATAGTTCAGATGGCAGACTTCATTATGAGAAATATCCATGTTTCTGACATATCCGGCACCGATACCTACACATCCCCAGTCTTCATTAGTCACATTACTGATGAAATTGTTTCTGATAGTAATATGGGAACATAATTCCCGTACGTCAGCAGGAATAAAAGGAATGTGCGTCTCAAATCCTCCGTCCGGAAATGCACCGACCAGTAAAGCCGTTCCTCCAATATCCGTAAATTGACAATCTTCGACGCTCGATGCTGTGACTGCCCATTCATAATCCAGTCCAGTGGACGATAAATGACGGAAGGTGCAATGCTTGAAATCAATATATTCGGCACCTCTTACACGTATCGCTGTTTCGGGACGGGTGATCCAGGCTTGGTTCTCCAGTTCCGCTTTTTCCGGAAGCCCCGGTTCTTGTAATTTATAGGCATCCAATAAAGGAAATCCCCCTTGCAGAGTGACGTGTCCCTGATAAGAAGGACGCATCCAGGAGGTATGCTCAAAAGTAATTCCGTCAAATTGTATATGCTTTACCGGACGGGACAATGTACCGTCTATGGTCACTAAAGTTTCCAAAGCAGGGATAATCACTTCAGCAGTTTCCATATTTTCGCCCGCCTGCGGATAATAGTAAATCGTGCCGGAAGGATATTCCTGAAACCATTCACCGGGTTGGTCCAGCAATTCCAGTGCATTGGTCAGGCAGAAGGAAGAATTTCCTTTCTCTCCTCCGATGACGGGTTGCGGCCAGGGATGCGCAAACTCTAGGTGACTTTCAGGTTCATGGAAGCGAACTACAGCCTGTCCGTCTTTCGCGTCTATACTTTTCACACGCAAAATAGCAATTGCCCAGCGTTGATGGACAATCATTTCCAGTTGACCGGCATTTTGAAGTCTTTCCGGATTTACACTTTGAGAAACGGGGATCGTAATTGTCTGCTCTTCCGGATTGAAGTCAATCATTCGTTCCATTCCTCCGTCAGGAAATTGCGCAGCTCTTTGAACTTTATTGCCATTCACCCACATTTGCCGGGTTTCGACTCTTCTATTTCCTATTAGGGGAACCTCTGCCGACCATATCTTCTGCCTCAACTCTTCAGGAATTGCCGGATTATCGCATCCACGCTTCCATCCTGTAACAGCAACTCCACCACTAATCACAGGGTGAGCACCATCTACCGCACAAATCACTGTTGGAGAATCGGGTGTCCCACTATCTTCCGGACGAAGAAACAGAGAATTGCGCTGGGCATAAACACCCTCTTCCAAACGAATATAAATTCCTCCGGCTACTTCCGGCCAATTTAGTCTACGCCATTCACGAGCCTGCTTGATTGCCCGGTTTAATGTATTAAACGGGGCTTCCTTTGTCCCGGGATTCTTATCATTCCCCTGCAGGGATACATAAATTTCTCCCGCAAAAAGCGAGGGAAACCACCCCAAGAAAATGATAAAAGAAAGATAAGTAAAAGTCTTTTTCATGGTACTACCTCAATGTGCTACTTCAATAAAGACGAACACACATCGATTTAGTACTCTATGTAAAGGCAATAGATAGGTTATTCTTACGAATGTTTTACAACATCAAATAGGTTACCGAATAAGACCTATGATAAATTGATAGCAAAAATAACCGCAGACAACGAACTTCAGTAAAGTTCCGAATATAAATCCGAGTAAAGAGCCCACACCTGATTTGAGTGCCTGCGAGAACTCTTTATTTCCTAATAGTTCACCAATCACCGCTCCTAGAAACGGACCGAGAATAATCCCCCAAGGCAAGAAAAGAAGACCGACAAGAGTTCCTATGATACATCCCCAATTCCCCCATTTACTACCGCCACTATATTTACTTCCCAGCATCGGAGTGAAATAATCCAATACCTGCAAAACAGCTACAATCAATAACCATACGATGAATTGTGTCGTAGAATATTGTACCTTATCCGTGAAGTGCAGAATGATCAACCCCACATAAGCAATAGGCGGACCGGGAAGAAACGGCAGAATACAACCTGCTAACCCGGCTATCATACAAAGGGCACTAATTACAATCAAAATAATGTCCAACATAATCTATTTTTTAGTTCTGCACAAAAATACAGTATCTTTCAGTAAAAACAAGCTAACCCCGAGAATTATTTCCGCCCCTTCACAGCTGTTTCAGAATAGTTTTGCCAAGGCTGCAATTCTTAGTGTGAATGAGTTTTTCCAATACTTTTTTGAGGATGCCTCGTACCCAACAAGAACTTTTACTATCTTTGTGTCGTTAACGCTAAAGAAGCAAGTTGTTAAATAAGAAATCAGCAGGAGGACAGAAGATGGATCCAATGGAATATATAGTACCCAACAGAAAGCGTTTGCCTTACGGTATGATGAACTTCGCAGTCATCCGCCGCGAAGACTATTATTATGTAGACAAAACCCGTTTCATTCCTATGATAGAGCAGGCAGACCGGTTCTTTTTCTTCATCCGTCCCCGCCGCTTCGGCAAAAGCCTCACGCTGAACGTACTGCAACACTACTACGATGTGCGTACCCGCGATAAGTTCAACGACTTATTCGGCGACCTCTACATCGGAAAGCATCCCACAGCAAACCGCAACAGCTACCTGGTGCTTTACCTCAACTTTTCAGGTATCACCGGCGAACTGAACGATTATCGAAAGGGACTGGATGCACATTGCCAAATCCGCTTCGACTTCTTCTGTGAAGTCTATTCCGACCTCCTGCCACAAGGTATCAGAGAACGATTGGACGAAAAGGACGGGGCTGTCAACCAACTGGACTATTTGGTTTCGGAGTGCGAACGTGCCGGACAGAAAATGTATCTCTTCATCGACGAATACGACCACTTCACCAACGCCATCCTTTCCGATGCCGAAAGTTTGCACCGCTACACTGATGAAACGCATGGCGAAGGTTATCTGCGTGCTTTCTTCAATAAGGTGAAGGCAGGAACTTATTCCAGCATAGAGCGTTGTTTCATCACCGGTGTAAGCCCCGTAACGATGGATGACCTGACGAGTGGCTTCAACATCGGCACAAACTACTCACTTACCCCTCAATTTAACCAAATGATGGGGTTCACCGAAGAAGAAGTGCGCGAAATGCTGACTTACTATTCAACGAACAGTCCTTTCCGCCATACTGTTGACGAACTGATAGAAATAATGAAACCATGGTACGACAATTATTGCTTCGCGCAGGATTGTTACGGTGAAACTACCATGTACAACTCCAACATGGTGCTCTACTTCGTGAAGAATTACATAGATAACGGCAAAGCGCCACGAGAAATGATAGAAGATAATATACGTATCGACTATGAAAAGCTGCGTATGCTCATTCGAAAGGATAAAGAGTTTGCACACGATGCTTCCGTCATTCAAACTTTAGTGAGTCAAGGTTATATCACTGGTGAACTGAAGAAAGGTTTCCCTGCCGTCAACATCACCAATCCGGACAATTTTATAAGCCTGCTCTACTATTTCGGAATGTTAACCATTAGCGGAATAGATAAAGGCAAGACCAAACTGACCATTCCGAACCTGGTGGTTCAAGAGCAGCTCTACACTTATTTGCTGAATACCTACAACGACGCAGACTTAAATTTCAGCAGCTACGAAAAGAGCGAACTTTCAAGTCAGCTCGCCTATGATGGCAATTGGCAAGCCTATTTCAGTTACATTGCCGACTGCCTGAAACGTTATGCATCCCAGCGTGACAAGCAAAAGGGCGAATTCTTCGTTCACGGCTTCACCTTGGCCATGACTGCGCAAAACCGCTTCTACCGTCCTATCTCCGAGCAAGATACACAAGCGGGTTACGTCGATATTTTCCTCTGTCCCATGTTGGACATATATTCTGACATGAAGCACAGCTACATCGTTGAGTTGAAGTACGCCAAATATCGCGATTCTGAAAACCGTGTGGAGGAATTGCGTCAGGAAGCCATCGCCCAGGCCAACCGCTATGCCGACACGGACACGGTGAAACAAGCTATTGGCTCCACGCAACTACACAAGATTGTAGTGGTATATAAAGGTATGGAAATGCGGGTATGCGAAGAGTTATAATGAACAATCTCTTCACCCTTCACTTTTCCTTGTATTATCCTATCTATAAGCAGTTTATAGGTGAAGGGTGTTCCCTTCACCCATCCTTTCACGTGTAAGCGTCTCCGCGATTCTATATAGTGTATTAAAATAAAAAGGCTAATGATCC
>ENA-ORIJ01001074-ORIJ01001074.1-human-gut-metagenome-genome-assembly--contig:-NODE-1074-length-11900-cov-5.24728_pt1 | contig 11900 bp, 9 predicted proteins | sample MGYA00243030_ERZ508746 | MGnify/ENA primary metagenome ERZ508746 (study PRJEB26277, sample SAMN04329826) | human gut metagenome | biome: human-associated habitat | host: Homo sapiens | place: USA... | reverse complement strand
GGAGAGGGAGGTGCAGGAAAATCGACTGTGTAAAATCTTGTGATCGGATTTCATTTGGCGGACGGAGGGAAGGTCCTTTTAGATGGTAATGATATGAGGGAAATAGATCTGCGTACATACAGAAAACATCTTGCCGTTGTACCACAGACATCCATATTATTTTCAGGGACTATACGTGAAAACATTACTTACGGAAACGAACATGTTTCGGACGAAGAATTAGAACGTGTCATAAAGGCGGCAAATCTTACGGATCTGATGGAGAGCCTTCCAAATGGGGTTGATACCATGGTAGGAGAACATGGAGGAAAACTTTCCGGTGGACAAAGACAGCGCATTGCGATTGCGCGAGCACTGATCCGTGATCCGGAGGTGATCGTGCTCGATGAGGCTACGTCGGCTTTAGACAGTATTTCTGAAAAACTGATACAGGAAGCTTTGGAAAATCTGACGAAGGGGAGGACGACATTTATTGTGGCACACCGGCTGTCAACAATTCGTGATGCAGATAAGATTGCCGTTCTTGCGGACGGACATTGTGTGGAATATGGTACGTTTGAGGAGCTGATGGCACGAAAAGGTGAATTTTACAGAATGAAAATGATTCAAAGCTGACAAAAAGGAAAAGTTTTGATATAATAGAAATGTTGGTGTGCAAAGGCACATCATAAATTGCAGACGGTGTCATAAAATGACAGGAACGAGGGGTTATGGGCAGTAAGAATGATTTGAGTAATCGGATCAACGAGTCATACAGTAAATTGAGCAAGGGACAGAAACTGCTTGCCACCTATATCACAGATAACTATGATAAGGCAGTATTTTTGACGGCGGCAAAATTAGGTGAGGTGGTCGGAGTCAGCGAATCCACGGTTGTGCGCTTTGCCATGCATCTTGGATACCGGGGATATCCTGAATTTCAGAGTGCCTTAGAAGAACTGGTACGCAACAAATTAAACTCCATTCAGCGTATGGAAGTTACTTATGGCAGAATCAGCCAGTCAAAAATTTTAGAATCTGTTTTAAAGTCAGATGCGGAAAAAATCAACAGCACATTGGAAAAAATAGATCAGGCGGCATTTGAGATGGCAGTAGATACCATTTTGAATGCGAAACATATTTATATTATTGGGATCAGAAGCTGTGCGCCGCTTGCGTCGTTTATGGCATTTTATTTTACACTGATGTTTGAAAATGTACGTCTGATACAGACGAGCAGTTCCAGTGAAATTTTTGAACAAATGGTTCGTATTGGGAAGGAAGATGTAATTATCGGAATCAGTTTTCCGAGATATTCCATGCGTACATTAAAGGCTATGGAGTTTGCCAACAACCGCAGTGCAAAAGTGATTACATTAACAGACAGTGTGCATTCACCGATGAATTTGTATTCGTCCTGTAATCTGATCGCAGACAGTGATATGGCGTCTATTGTGGATTCACTGGTTGCACCACTCAGCGTGATCAATGCCCTGATCGTGGCACTCTGTATGAAAAAACAGAGAGATGTTGCGAAGACATTAGAAATGTTAGAAGGAATCTGGGATGAGTATCAGGTCTATGAAAATGATGAGATCAATGTGATTGACGATTCCATAAAAATGCGTTATGCAAAAATAGGAGACAGCGATTTTCATGAATAAAATCATTGTAATAGGCGGGGGACCGGCTGGAATGTTTGCTGCGATCGCAGCAGCGGAAACCGGCAGTCAGGTTATTCTGCTTGAAAAGAATGAAAAACTTGGAAAAAAACTTTTCATTACCGGAAAGGGACGATGCAATATTACCAATGCGGGAGATATGGATAATCTCTTTGCAAATGTTATGACCAATGCAAAGTTCTTATATAGCGCCTTTTATTCGTATGACAATCAAAGAGTCATTGATTTTTTTGAGAGAAACGGACTGAGGACAAAAACAGAGCGTGGCAACCGGGTATTTCCTGTTTCGGATCATTCCTCGGATGTGATCGCAACATTGCAGAAAGTGCTGAAAGAGAAAAAAGTAAAAGTAATGCTGCATACACAGGTACAAAGTCTGCTTATGGAATCATCCGGAGAAGATGCACCGGAAAACATTGTCACAGGCGTAAAGCTGACAGATGGAACCACAATGCCGGCAGATGCAGTAATCATTGCGACAGGCGGATTTTCCTATCAGACGACCGGCTCTACAGGGGATGGTTACCGTTTTGCAAAAGAAGCAGGACATACCGTCACGGACATCCGGCCGTCACTGGTACCGTTTCTCGCAAAAGAAGACTATGTCCGGCAGATGCAGGGACTTTCATTAAAAAATGTGGAAGTACGCATTTTAAATGAAAAAAAACTGCTGTATCAGGAGTTTGGCGAGATGCTGTTTACACACTTTGGTGTCAGCGGGCCGCTGCTTTTATCGGCGAGTGCAGCTATCAAACCGTCTCTTACGGCCGGAGAACTTTCTATGTTTATAGATTTAAAGCCGGCACTTACGGAAGAACAGTTAGATCACCGTCTGTTAAGAGAGTTTGATGAGGCGAAGAACAAGCAGTTCAAAAACTCCATTGGTGGGCTTTTCCCGGCTAAAATGATTCCGGTCATGCTGGATCTTAGCGGAATCGATCCGGAGAAAAAGGTCAATGAGATCACCAAAGAGGAACGCAGACATTTTATCGGACTGATCAAGGCATTCCCGGTCACACTGTGTGGACTCCGTGATTTTAACGAAGCGATCATCACGAAGGGCGGCGTGAAAGTAAAAGAAGTCAATCCGTCTACGATGGAATCAAAACTGGTGCCGCATTTATATTTTTGCGGAGAGGTGTTAGACCTGGATGCGATGACTGGTGGTTATAATTTACAGATTGCATGGTCCACCGGTTATCTTGCGGGAATCTCAGCGGCGCAGCCGGATGAAAGATAACAGATGATAAAGCGTTATAAATCTATGGATTGTTATGGACAAAAGAATAGGAAATAAAAAACACAGCAAAATGTAAAAGGAGAATAAAACATGAGTATGAATATTGCAATTGACGGACCGGCAGGAGCAGGAAAGAGCACGATCGCAAAGCGGCTGGCGAAAAAACTTGGATTTATCTATGTGGACACGGGAGCAATGTACCGTGCGATGGCCTATTATTTTTTACAGCATAACATTGATGCAAAAGATGAAAATGCGATCGCGGCAGCATGCCCGGACGTGGATGTCACGATCACTTATGAAAACGGAGAACAGCAGGTACTTTTAAATGGAGAGAATGTAAATGGTGTGATCCGCAATGAGGAAGTTGGAAATATGGCATCTTCCACAAGCGTCTATCCGGTGGTCCGCAAAAAGCTAGTGGAACTCCAGCGTCAGCTTGCAAAGTCTGCAGATGTCATCATGGATGGAAGAGATATTGGAACGTGTGTTCTTCCGGACGCACAGGTCAAAATCTATCTGACAGCAAGTTCTGCGACACGGGCAAAGAGAAGATACGATGAGCTGACGGAAAAAGGAGTAAGCTGTGATCTTGCAGAGATCGAAAAAGATATTATTGACCGTGATTACCGTGACATGCATCGTGAAACATCACCGCTTCGTCAGGCAGAGGATGCTGTTTTGGTTGACAGTTCGGAAATGAATATTGATGAAGTGGTAGATGCCATTTATCAGGTTTATTCAGAGGCAAGATAAGGAAACATAAAATATGAAGATAACATTGGCAAAAAGTGCAGGTTTCTGCTTTGGCGTAAAGCGCGCGGTCGATACCGTGTATGAGCAGCTTGAAATGAGTGCCGCAGAGAGACAGCCAATCTATACATTTGGTCCGATCATCCACAATGAAGAGGTGGTGCGTGATCTGGAAGAAAAAGGAGTGACTGTTTTAGAAAGCGTAGAAGAACTCGAAGAGAGGGCGGCGCATGGCGGAACGGTCATCATCCGTGCACACGGAGTGGAAAAGGGCATATCTGAAAAAATAAAAGAACTTGGCTATACATTGGTGGACGCAACCTGCCCGTTTGTGTTAAAGATACACCGCCTTGTGGAAAAACACAGTGCCGAAGGGGCGCAGATCGTAATTATCGGGAATGAAAAGCATCCGGAAGTAAAAGGAATCAAAAGCTGGTCGCTTGATCCGCATACGGCTGTGATCGCAACCCCGGAAGAGGCAGAAAAATATCAGGCAGAATCTGGGAAAAAGGTATGTATTGTAGCACAAACGACATTTAATTACAATAAATTTCAAGAATTAGTTGAAATTATAAATAAAAAAGGTTATGATATAATTGTTTTAAATACAATCTGCAATGCCACCGAGGAAAGACAGACTGAGGCAGCAAAGATTGCCCGTGATGTGGACGCCATGATTGTCATAGGGGGCAGAAATAGTTCCAATACGCAGAAGTTGTTTGAAATATGTAAAAACGAATGCAACAATACTTACTATATACAAACTGTAAAAGATTTGGATATCACATGTTTTGAGTCCATCGATAGCGTAGGTATTACCGCAGGGGCTTCTACCCCAAACAAAATTATTGAGGAGGTTCAAAAGAATGTCAGAAATGAGCTTTGAACAAATGCTGGAGGAATCATTTAAAACAATAAGAAATGGAGAGGTAGTTGAAGGTACCGTTATCGATGTAAAACCTGATGAGATCGTATTAAATATCGGCTACAAATCAGACGGAATCATTACTCGTAATGAATATACGAACGAAGCTAACGTTGATTTAACAACACTGGTATCTGTCGGCGACACCATGGAAGCAAAGGTTCTTAAGGTAAATGACGGTGAGGGACAGGTATTACTCACATACAAACGTCTCGCAGCAGAAAAAGGCAGCAAAAGATTAGAAGAGGCATTTGAAAACAAAGAAGTATTAACAGCAAAAGTAGCACAGGTATTAGACGGCGGTCTCTGCGTGATCGTGGATGAAACAAGAGTATTTATCCCGGCAAGCCTTGTATCTGATAGCTATGAGAAAGATTTATCCAAGTACAAAGATCAGGATATCGAGTTCGTGATCAGCGAGTTCAATCCAAAACGCAGAAGAATCATCGGCGACAGAAAACAGCTTTTAGTTGCTAAGAAATTAGAGCAGCAGAAAGAGCTGTTTGCAAAGATCAAAGTTGGTGATGTTATGGAAGGAACTGTTAAAAATGTAACAGACTTCGGTGCATTCATTGACCTTGGCGGAGCTGACGGACTGCTTCACATCTCTGAGATGTCATGGGGCAGAGTAGAGAGTCCGAAAAAAGTATTTAATGTTGGTGATCATGTGCGTGTATTCATCAAAGATATCAACGATACAAAAATTGCACTCAGCATGAAATTCCCGGCAGAGAATCCATGGAATGGTGCTGCAGAGAAATATGCGGTTGGAAACGTTGTAAAAGGAAAAGTGGCAAGAATGACAGATTTCGGTGCATTCGTAGAACTTGCTCCGGGTGTTGACGCATTACTGCATGTTTCCCAGATTGCAAAAGAGCATATTGAGAAACCATCTGATGTATTAAAAGTAGGTCAGGAGATCGAAGCTAAGATCGTTGATTTCAACGAGGACGAGAAGAAGATCAGTCTTTCCATCAAAGCATTACTTGCTCCGGAGACAAATGAGTCAGAAGATGCTGATGTTGCAGATGTCGATATCGATGCAGTTGCAGCAGAAGAGAACTAAATTCCGTATACAGTAATATGGATAAAAATAGGCTTTCACGGAATGTGCAAAGCCTATTTTTGATATGGCATGAAAGTAAATCTGGTTTTACAGAACTTTTGTGCAAAAGGAAACAGGAGGAAAGTAGATTATGCTGGAAACCGATAATTATGAAAAATTTAAAAAGGACATTTTGCAGCTTGCCGGAATCGATCTGAATTCTTACAAGGAAAAACAGATGCGCCGCCGGATCAATACGCTGATCACGAAGAACAACGTTAAGACGTACAATGACTATGTAGCACTGATTAAGAAAGATAAAGAAAAATTTGATCAGTTCATCAATTTCCTGACAATCAATGTTTCTGAATTCTATCGTAATCCGGATCAGTGGAAGATATTAGAGGGACAGGTATTCCCGGAACTGATCAAAAAGTTTGGCAAGAACCTGAAAATCTGGAGTGCGGCATGTTCAACAGGAGATGAACCGTATTCCCTTGTCATGGCACTTTCAAGGCAGGTTCCGCTTGCAAATATTAAGATCATTGCAACGGATATCGACAATCAGGTGCTTGATACGGCGAGAATGGGACTGTACAATGAAAAGAGTATTGCCTCTGTGCCGGATGATCTGAAAAAGAAGTATTTTACAAAAGTTGGTTCTTCCTATCAGATTTCAGATGAGATCAAAAAAAGGGTGGAATTTAAAAAGCATGACCTGTTAAAAGATCCATATCCGAGTGGCTGCAATCTGATCGTCTGCCGTAATGTGGTTATTTATTTCACGGAAGAAGCAAAAGATGTGATCTATCAGAAGTTCCATAAAGCGCTTCAGCCGGGTGGTGTACTTTTCATTGGAAGTACAGAACAGATCATGAATTACAGAGAACTTGGATTTGACAGACATACATCCTTCTTCTTTGAGAAAAAGTAACAGTACATAATTAAAAACAGCTTATCAGGAAATGATAGGCTGTTTTTATTATTTGGAGGTTGAAAATGAAAAAAATATATAAAAGAATATTGTCGCTTGGACTGGCTGTGGGTGTGATATTTAGCTTACAGGAAAGCGTACACATTTGTGCACAGGAAAATACACAGACCACGGAGAGCATTTTTGCAGATTACGGTGATGAGAACGGTGGAGAAACGGATACTGCGGAGCAGATAACCGGGACGGGTGCAGAAGAAAACACGGAACAGACAACTGAGGAGACAGAAACCGGGAAAAATACGGAGCAGACAACCGAGGAGACGGAAACCGGGAAAAATACGGAGCAGACAACTGAGACAGAGACCGGAGAAATCATGGATGCTGATGATACAGAAGAAGCGGAAGAAAGTGTCTGGATGATGTACGATGGGACAGAAGCGCCAGAGGAACCGGACGAGCCGGAACTGGATGAAGGATTTCATCAGGATGGCAGTGTAGCGATCAATGAAATGAATTTTCCGGATGATGTATTTCGCCCAAAAATTGAAGTGTATGATAAAAACAGAGATGGTATCCTGTCGGATTCTGAAAACAGGAAGATTACGAAGCTGGAATTTGAAAAGAGCATAGAGACAAACGGAATAGAATATTTATCATACCTGAAAAAACTTGTTTTGGCAGATGACATCTGCAGCGTTATGAACAGCAGTTCGTTGGAAGAGATTGAGATGTCGGATGCTTATACAGACAATCATTTGAGAGTTGTGTCATTTGCTGGATGTACCGCATTAAAAAGCCTTTCTATAGATGCGAGCATAAATTCGGATGCAGGAATTGATTTTACAGGATGCAAAAAATTAGAAACACTGACAATCAGAAAATATATGGGAGCTGCATTAGATCTGAGTCCTTGTATTGCACTGAAAAAACTTGACATTGAAAATCTGTACGGAAAGGATAGGAGTTCAACTGCTAAACTGGATTTGAACAGCCAACAGAAGCTTTTGGAACTCTCATTGAAAGCAGTAAAACTGAGTGATGATTTTGTACTTCCCAGATCAGTTCAAAAAGTTCATGTTGAGAGGATCTCGTCAAAAAAACTGGATTTAAGTAATTATAAAAATTTAAAAGAGTTTTCGATGAAGGGTTCCACGGAAAATTTGCAATTAAACGGATGTGCGAATCTTACAAAACTGGATATTGAAGATTATTATTTGAAAACCCTGAATTTGTCAGGATGTTCCAGGCTGACTGAGTTTGATACTTTAGACCAGGATAACCTGAAAAATATAGATTTTACCGGCTGTAAAGGTCTGAAAAAGCTTCGGATCAGTTCTGGAGGTTTAAAAAAGCTAAATTTACAGGAGTGTAGTAAACTGAAAGAGTTAGAACTGAATGCCGGTAAACTGACTGATTTAAAATTGCCGAAAAAGATACAAAAAATAACTTTTGAGAATTTACTGTTGACCAGTCTTGATTTAAGTAAATACAGCAGCCTTCAGGAGGTATGTTTTGAAGGAGAGGCACCGAAACTTGAAAAAATAAAATGTGTAAATACGCCGTTAAAAGTTTTTGAGGTGAAATCATATGGAAAACTTGAAAAACTAAAAGAACTGGATCTGAGCAATAATAAGTATTTAAAAAATGCCGAATTTGCTTTGTATGGCTATGGAACATATGTTGATCCTGTAATACCAAATATTGAAAAAATCAATCTCAGCGGCTGTAAAAGTCTTAAAACGTTTGCATGTCATAAGGCACCAAAATTAAAAACGGTCAACCTGACGGGATGTGTGAATATCACAGAACTGGATGTTGCATATACAGGGGTTGGAAGTGTAGACATTTCTAAATATAAAAAACTGGTTACCTATCGTTGTGCAGGAAATAACCTTACGAAACTTGATGTGACAAAAAATAAAAAGTTGCGTACATTAGACTGCCAGAAAAACAGACTGAAATATTTGGATTTGAGAAAATCTACAAATCTGACCAATATAGAGCTGAACGATAATGAACTTACCAGTTTTGATATTAGTAATATATCAGGGCTGGGATGGTATAAATTTGATAATCAGTATTATACCATTGCAAAGGGAAAAAAGATTGATCTGGCAAAATTGCCGGGATTTGATATGTCAAAGATTGGAAAAGTAACAGGAGGAACCAGAAGTGATGGAGGATATGGTTCTGTTGTTACACTGACGGATAAAAAAACAAACACGGTTTCTTATGAATATGATGTTCAGAATGGCTGGTATCAGACATTTCATATAAAATTTGAAAATCCGGATAATTTAGCCAGCATAAAAAAAGTAAAATGTACACTCAATAAAAATACTTATACATACGATGGCAAAGCGAAGAAGCCGGCTGTGACTGTTACATTGAAAGGGAAAAAATTAAAACAAGGCACTGATTATACCGTGAAGTATAAAAATAATAAAAAAAGCGGCATTGCAACAGTGATCGTCAGTGGAAAAGGTGCATATATTGGAACAGTCACAAAAACATTTAAAATATTACCGAAAAAAACATCTTTTACGAAAAGTGTTAGCGTAAACGCCGGGGAGATAGAGCTATCCTGGGAAAAAGCAGATAGTGCCACCGGATATGAGATACGTTATAGTACTGATTCAAAGATGAAGAAAAATGTGCAGAAAAAAGTGATCACCAAAAATAAAAACACCACATTAAAAATAAAGAAACTGAAAAATAATGCGGTGTATTATGTACAGATACGAACATATAAGCTGGCAGATGGCAAAAAGGTTTATAGTGCATGGAGTAAGGCTGACCAGATCAAATTATAAATAAAAGGAATGACAGTTCACAATTTTTTCTTCCAGATAAACTGCAGTACATGCATACAATATTCTTTCTGCATTTCACTGGAAGCAACAAAATCTTCTGACAGTTCAAAATAACTTTTTTTATCTTTAAACATAAGATGGAATGCCGGTTTTTGTATTTCCTGATACTGGGGAACAAAAATGGCATTCTTTTTTTTATAGCAGGTTCCTGCGGTAGCTTTTTTTCTTCGTTCTTTTGGAATCGAGGCAGCAAGGCTTGAGGGAATGGCGAGATCTTCCTCAGGCAGATACCAGTAATTTTTATAATCAGAAAGAAAATATTTGAGTTCCCCTGTATATAAACGGACACAGAGTGTTGTCTGGTCTGTATCGACAACCAGATGGAAATCCTCATAATGACAGGAAACACGTTTAGGAACCGGAAAAATGTTTTGCATGGAAAAGAGAATCTCCCTGCAGGGTTTGCCGTCATAGGAGACAGATTCATTGGCACAGATGGATGTCACATTAAATGCGCCCTCAAACAGCTTTACATAGGACAGTACGGAGAGAAGCTTTGGCATATCGATAACATCCTCATAATTGTGCTGCTTTAAAAGAGAGATAAGTTTTTTATCTGGATTTTTCTGACATGCCTTGTATACATCTATCAGTTCACCACCGTTATATGCGTCCTCGCGTTCTAAACCAATGAATTGCTCTACCGTTTTCTGCTTTAAATTTGGAAGGGCAAAAAGAAAACGAAAGCCTGAGATCATTTTATAGATGTCAACATATTCATAAGCGGAAAATGGTTCTGGTATTTTGTACTTCTGACATTTGTTTGTCAGGTACGGAATATCAAAACCGATTCCGTTAAACGTGATGATCGTATCAAAATTTTGCAGATAATCCAAAAATGCATGCAGTACATCCGATTCATCTGCCGGAGTTTCTGCAAAAAACTGATCGACAATAAGCAGATTTTCTTTCCGCGCAGCGCATCCGATCAGATAGAGTGATGTGCGTGCAGCTGAAAATCCGGTTGTTTCTATATCAAAAAAAAGAGAATTCTCTGTAAATATCAGTTCTGCCAGTGAATTATCTGCTGTAAAAGGCATTTCTTCGTGCCAGTGTTTCATATAAATCCTCCCTGATTTCCTTCATAATAAACTATTTTATCACATATAAAAAGAAAAAGAAAATGCCATTAATTGATGGAATTATCTCAATAATTGTGAAAACTTTGTCAAAAGGTTCTAAAAAAAATACAAGGAATAGATGGAATATGTATCATTTTGTGGTATAATCAATAGGATAAATGTTCTATGAGACATATCATAGAATAGAATACAATTAAGAGAAAGTGGGGCACGAAAAATGGGTTTAAAGACATTTAAAGGTGGCGTCCATCCTTACGAAGGCAAGGAATTAGCAAAGGATGCGCCGATTGTGGAAGTTTTACCCAAGGGCGACCTGGTGTATCCGTTATCACAGCATATCGGAGCACCTGCAAGTCCGATAGTGGCGAAAGGCGACAGAGTATTAAAGGGACAGAAAATCGCAGAAGCGGGCGGTTTTGTATCATCTCCAATTTATGCATCTGCTTCCGGTACTGTAAAAGCTATTGAACCGCGTCGTGTGGCAGTTGGCGATATGGTCAATTCCATCGTGATCGAAAACGACGGAGCGTTCGAAGAGGTTTCTTATACGCCATGTGAAGATGTGACAGCTTTATCAAAAGAAGAGATCATTGGTAAAGTAAAAGAGGCCGGTGTTGTCGGCATGGGAGGTGCGGGTTTCCCGACTCATGTGAAGTTATCACCAAAAGAACCGGAAAAAATTGAGTATATCATTGCAAACTGTGCAGAGTGTGAACCATATCTGACCGCAGATTATCGGAGAATGTTAGAAAATCCGGAAGAGCTGATCGGAGGTATGAAGATCATTCTTCAGATTTTTGACAAGGCAAAGGGTGTATTCGGTATTGAGAATAACAAACCGGACTGTATTGAAAAACTGCAGGAACTTGTAAAGGATGAACCGCGTATTGAAGTATGTCCATTAGAAACAAAGTATCCGCAGGGTGGTGAGCGTCAGTTGATTTATGCTGTGACAGGACGTTCCATCAATTCCAAAATGCTTCCGGCAGATGCAGGATGCATCGTTGACAACGTTGAGACGATCATTGCCATCTATAATGCAGTTAAACTTGGCAAGCCGGTAACAAACCGTATTTCTACGATCACAGGTGATGCGGTAGAGCATCCAGGTAACTTTTTATATAATATTGGTACGAGTTATCAGGAACTTGTCGATGCGGCAGGTGGATTTAAAGTACAGCCTGAGAAGATTATTTCCGGTGGTCCGATGATGGGATTTGCCATGTTTGGATTAGACGTTCCGACCACAAAGACATCATCCTCCCTGTTATGTATGTCACAGGATGAGGTTGCTGCTGCAGAAAAGTTACAGACAGCATGTATCAACTGTGGACGCTGTGTAGAAGCATGTCCGGAGCAGTTGATTCCGTCGAGACTTGCGAAGTTC
>ENA-ORIJ01001059-ORIJ01001059.1-human-gut-metagenome-genome-assembly--contig:-NODE-1059-length-12073-cov-3.1893_pt1 | contig 12073 bp, 7 predicted proteins | sample MGYA00243030_ERZ508746 | MGnify/ENA primary metagenome ERZ508746 (study PRJEB26277, sample SAMN04329826) | human gut metagenome | biome: human-associated habitat | host: Homo sapiens | place: USA... | reverse complement strand
CCGGCACAGCATAAGACACTTCCAGAAACAATGAGAGAGGCGGGATATAGAACCGCATTAGTCGGTAAGTGGCATGTTTGCCGCGATGCAAACGTAGTTTTTGATGAGGTTTATGATCGTATTGATATTAGCAGTAACTATTTCCCGGATTCGACTGGAGTGTATGATGGACCTCGTTTACCAATTCTGGCAGTGAAAGAATCAACCTATGAGAATGAGTATATGACGGATAAACTGACCAGTCATGCCATACAATTTATGAACAAGCAATCTAATGCAACTCCTTTCTTTCTGTATCTGGGATATAATGCGGTTCATAATCCTTGGCAAGCAGAGAAAAAGTACTATGATAGGTTGAGCAATATTAAAGATGAGTATATGCGTGTACAAGCTTCTCTTATTGCATGTGCCGATGAGAATATTGGGATTCTTCTGAACTATCTTGAAAACCGGAAATTGATTGATAATACTATAATAGTGTTCGTTAGCGATAATGGGCCGGCGAAGGGAGGACCAGAACTTAAAACATGGGAAGGGTATGATCCCTCTTTTGAGTATGTTTTCGGTCAGATGAAAACTTTGCGCGGACATAAAGTCGATTTGTACGAGGGTGGTATCAGGACTCCTATGATCATTGCTTATAAACCTTTACTTAGAGAAGGTAAAGTATTCAGGGATATGATTTCTACTTTAGATTTTTATCCTACAATTTGTGAAATGACCGGATCTGAAATCCCGGAAGGGACTACTCTGGATGGTGTAAGTTTAGTGCGTTATCTGCGTGAAGAGACTAAGCAGCAACCTCACGATATGCTTTTTTGGTGCAGAAATAACTTTGGAGCGGCCAGAATGGGTGTCTGGAAATTGTATAAGGAGTCTGATAAAACGGAATTATATAATTTGCGTGAAGATATTGGTGAAACGAAAGATGTATCGGCTGAATATCCCCATATTAAGGAAAAAATGATGAAAGCTTGGAATGAGTGGCATTCTACAATTCCGGTAAGTGCTTCAAAAATAAAGAAATAAATAAAATGCAAGCGGTATGAGAAAAAAACTTGTATTGATCTTCTTTGCGGTATTGTGTACAGCTTCTTTAGCTTTTCCGACCGATATCGAAAAGATAGAACCGGGCAATTGGTGGACAGGGATGAAAGATAGTAAGTTGGAGTTACTTGTCTACGGTAAGGATTTGGATGGTACTTCTGTGACTATTGAAGCAGAAGATGTAGAAGTGGTAGCTGTAGAGAATGCAGATAGTCCTGACTATCTATTTGTGACATTGGATATTGGTAAAGATCAAAAAGCCGGTAAAATCAAACTTTCATTTAAGAAGGGGAAATTCTTTCAAAAGATATCTTATGAGTTGAAAGAGAGGAGTGAAAACTCTGCCATCAGGAAAGGATTTGATCAATCGGATGTTTTTTATCTGATTATGCCTGATCGTTTTGCAAACGGGGATATTTCTAATGACACCACTGCAAATACGCTGGAAGGTACAGACCGGAATAATTCGAATGGGAGACATGGAGGAGATATCGCAGGAATGATATCGAAACTGGATTATCTACAGACATTGGGAGTCACCACGATTTGGCCAACACCTTTGTGGGAATCTAATCATGTGAAAAATACATACCATGGTTATGCTTGTACGGACTTCTATAATATAGATCCCCGTTATGGTAATAATCTATTGTATAAGCAGTTTGCAGATGAATGTCATAAACGAGGATTAAAATTGGTGATGGATGTGGTTCCGAATCATTGTAGCATTTCCCACCCATGGATTCAGAATCTTCCTTTGAAAGATTGGATTCATCCGGCACCGAAAACCCCGGGTAGGGCATTGGCTATTTCTGCCTGGAATGATCCTTATGTTTCGGAGAAAGATTTTCTGTTGAATAAAGATGGCTGGTTCTCTCCATTGATGCCAGATCTGAATCAAAATAATGAGAAAGTGCTACGTTATTTGGTTCAGAATACTATTTGGTGGATTGAATATGCCGGCTTAGATGGATTGAGAGTTGATACCTATCCTTATTGTGAACGTGAACAGATTGCAAAGTGGACAAAAGCCATTATGGATGAATACCCCTATTTGAATATTGTAGGTGAAGTATGGCAACCGCAAGTGTCTTCTGTTGCATATTGGCAAAAAGATGCCAGAAATTATGATGGATACAATTCTTATTTACCTTGTGTAATGGACTTTCCTTTAATGGATGCAATGCAGGATGCTTTTGCTGCGCATAACCCGAATAGAGGAAGGCATTTGAATAAGCTTTATGCCTCTCTCGCACAGGATTATTTATATGCTCATCCTGATAATGTATTGATATTTGCCGACAATCATGATACGGAAAGATTTGCGACTTCAATAGGTAAGGATCTCGACTTATATAAATCGGCTATGGGATTCTTGCTGACAACGCGGGGTATTCCGCAACTTTATTACGGTACGGAAATCGGAATGAATAGTGATATTGAAGGTATTTATAAGTCAAATGCAAATCGCAAAGAAATGAACGGCGGTTGGGGGGGGGGATCCTCGAAGTGTGTTTGTCAGAGAAGGACGCACTGCTGATGAGAGTGCTGTTTATGATTATGTGCGTATGCTTTTGACCTGGCGTAAACGGACTCCGGTTGTTCAGTATGGGAAATTGAAACATTTTAAACCGCAAGATGGAATCTATGTCTATTTCAGATATGATGATTCTGCTTGTGTAATGGTGGCAGTCAATGCAAATGATGCAGATAAGGTCTTGGATACTCAACGGTTTAATGAGATGTTAAGTTCCTATCATTCTGGATTGAATGTTGAAACGGGAGAAGCTTACGGACAGCTTGATAAAATATCTTTAAAGAGAAAAAGTACACAAATTATAGAATTGAGAAAACATTAATCTTAAAAAATTATGAAGAAACACTTTTTGCACGGTAACCATATTAATACCTTAAAGTGGTTGCTATTCGCGCTTTTTGTGCTTATGAATATAGGCGGATCTGTTGCTCAGGACGGTAAAGTGTCAATAACCGGAGTTGTTGTCGATGAGTTAGGTGAACCTATGGTGGGTGTCAACGTAGTGGTTAAGGGAACTACTAATGGCACTGTGACTGATTTGGATGGGAAATATTCTGTATCTGTTTCTACTAATGAAAAAGCTATTTTCGTTTATTCATTTATTGGGTATAAATCTCAGGAGATATTGGTTTGAAATCAACGTCAGATTAATGTTAAGTTGATGCCTGATCAAGAGATGCTTGATGAAGTGGTGGTAATTGGTTATGGTACTGTGAAGAGAGGAGATGTTACCAGTTCTATTTCAGTTGTGAAAACGGATGAGCTTCCTAAAGCTTCTACAGCTTCAGTGGGGAATATGCTTACAGGAAGAACGCCAGGGCTTATAGTGAAAGCTAATAGTGCAGCTCCCGGTGGTGCTATCGATTTCAGTATTCGTGGTGGAAACGCCCCTTTGATTGTAATTGACGGTTATCCTATTTCTCCGGTAGATGACCAGTATATTTCGGAGAATGTGAAAGAAACCGGAAATAAATTGGGTTCAGTACCTATGGATAACAACTTTATCAATTTGAATCCGGATGATATAGAATCTATTGATATATTGAAAGATGCCAGTGCTACTTCTATTTATGGATCTCGTGCGGCTAATGGAGTTGTACTGATTACAACTAAGCGTGGCAGTGAAGGCAAAGTGGATGTAAAGTTCTCAGCCTCTGTATCTATGCAGAAACTATATGGCTTTGAAGACATGCTCAGTGGGCAGGATTTTATGCGTGAAAGAAATAAAATAACCCGGGAAATATGGATGAATAATAATAATGTGTATCCATATGGGACAAGAGAATGGGAGGATTCAATGAATACTTCTATCCTTTATCCATATACAGAAGAGGAAATCAGCAAATTCCGTGGAGGAACAAACTGGCTGGATGAGGTAACGAGAACAGGATTAATTCATAATGAGTCCCTAAACATCAAAGGTGGTTCCGGTAAAACTAAATACTTGTTTTCTGTTAGTAACCTGAGTAATGACGGGGTTGTTAAGAATAACTCTTTTAATCGTTTTACCACTAGATTGAATCTGGATCAGAAGTTTAATAATTGGCTGAAAGGAGGCGTAAATGTTTCATATAGTCGGAATAATATTGATAATGTTTATGGAGAATCCGGACGCTCTGGAGGTTCACAGTTTGCTGGTATGCTTTCAAGTGCAATGGAATTCAATCCGACGTTGCCTATTTGGGATGAAAATGGAAATTATACTTTGAACCCGGATGATCGTTTCGGGCGCCCCAATCCTGTATCGTTTTTAGATGCGCAGGATAAAAGTCAACGGGAAAATATATTGGCTACTGCAAATGTAGAACTGACTCCGGTAAAAGGCTTGATGATTAAAGGTACCGTGGGTACTGATATACGAATTAATGAACGAAAATCTTATTTGCCTTCTACTATAAGTATTGGAAATCAGGAATCCATGTATGCATATATCGGACAAAACAGGGGTGAAAGCTATTTGTTGAATTTGATGGCAGACTATAAATTAAGTCTGGATAAGCATAATTGGGGTGTTATGGGGGCATTTGAATTTGAGCACCAAGGACAAAATGGTACGACTATGATCAATTCCGGATTTCCTTCAGATAATTTTGGTTGGGATAATATGGGATCCGGTTCTCGTGCACATCCGGATGTAACCTCATATAAAAAGATAGGTGAGCGTGCTTCATATATCGGACGTATTAACTATAGCTATGGCAATCGCTACTTGCTTACTGCAAATATTCGTGTGGATGGCTCTTCTAATTTTGCGGCAAATAAACAATGGGGAGTATTTACTGGAGTGTCTGCTGCGTGGAAAATAGCAGAAGAGAAGTTTATAAAGAATAAGATAGACTGGCTGAATGATCTGAAGCTAAGAGTCGGTTGGGGACAAGTGGGTGATGACGGTAAATTGACAGGGACGGATACTTATTTTACGACTTATTATTATGCATTTAATAATATACCTACTGCTGGCTTGGGGTTAGGGGCTTTGGCAAACCCTGATTTGACATGGGAAACAAAAACAAGTTTTAATATGGGAATTGATTGGGGCATTTTCAATAGTCGTATAAGTGGAACTGTTGACTTCTTTAGTTCTCGTATCAAAAATAAGATAGGGAAAAGGCAACTACCGATTAATCAAGAAATTATGGAAATAGATTATAACCTTTCTCAGGTAGATGGAAATCATGGCTTTGAGATAGGAATTAACAGTACGAATATACATAATAGGAATTTTAAGTGGAATACCAATTTTGTATTATCTTATTATCGAAACTATTACGTAAAGCGTGATGCTAATTATGTTTTAGGTATCAATGAAACTCAACGTCAAGATGTGAATGATATGTGGCAGTATGTTGTAGATGGCATGATACCTGCTGGAAATCCCAATGCCGGTGCCTTGAAGTTTAAGGATTTGAATGGATATCTCCGTGACGATAGTGGTAATATTGTGATGGTGAATGGAAAACCGGCCTATAGTGGCTCGCCGGATGGAATGATTGATGAAGCGGATATGATCTATAAAGGTAATAGTACTCCTATTCCATTTAGTTTGAATAACTCTTTTGAATTTGGAAAATTTGACGTGAATGTCTATTTCTATGGAATGTTCAATAATTGGCAGAATAATTCTACTTACACTATGTTTGCCGGAAACTTACAGAATGTAGCTTTGTATGGAGAAAATACACTTAAGTCTTTGGCTAACCGCTGGTCATACGACAATCTGAATTCTTCGATACCTTCTATTTTTGCACATGTAGAAAGTACGGCAGCGCAGAGAAATGGATATTATCTTGAAAAGGCCTGGTTTTTGCGTTGCGACAATGTTTCATTAGGCTATACATTCAAAACAAAGAAATCAAATAAATATTTTTCTTCATTGAGAGTATATGCTGCTGCACGCAACTTATTTGTGATAACTCCTTATTCCGGTTCAGATCCTGAAACTGATTCTCAAGCAGCTTATCCTAATTCTCGTACCTATACTTTTGGAATAGATATTACCTTTTAATTTGATATGAATATGAAAAAAAATATATATAACTTATGTTTGATCCTTTTGTGTGGGATGTTGAACTCTTCCTGTCTTGATTTGGTACGTGAAGATTCAACAAGGGTTTCTATGGAAGATTTTTTGAAGAACGAAGATGATTTAAGGCTTTATGTTTATTCTTTGTATAAACCGTTTGGATCTTCTCAAGGGGATGTAAGCGTTGCAGGATTTTATGCTACACTGGATGGAGGATATTTTGCCTTGACAGAAAATACTACGGACATATTGACTTCTGAAAAAACAAATGTAACAGCTCCTTCAATAGTATGTAACACCCATGATTGGGATTTAGTTGCAAGTGCCAATCTTGTAACCCCTCTCTATCAGAAATTCCTGCCCAGGCTTACTTATATATCTAAAGCCAGAATGGCAGCATTGAGAATTATGCAGACTACAGTAAATAATAAAGAAAAGTATGCTGCTGAAGCAAAAGCTATTATTGGTTGGGCAGGTATGATTTTGTATGATATGTTTGGTCCTCTTCCTTATCCTTCGGACGAACAATTATTATATTGGGATGAACATCCTCTGGAAGGAGAATGGATAGCGCGTCCTTCTTCTGAAGATTTTCTGGCATATCTAGAAGAGAATTTGACTGAAGCCATTCCTTTTTTGCCGGAAACACAAGACACTTGGGGACGTTTGACTAAAGGGGCTGCTTCTATGATACTTTTAAGGGTACATCTGATGCAGAAAGATTTTGTGAAGGCTAAAGCGGTAGCAAAGTCTGTCTATGAGATGGGAAAAGAAGGAGGTGGTTCTACTTATGAACTGATGAAAGACTATTCTAAAATATTTAGTATTGATAATCAAAGAAACAGTGAGTTAATCCTTGCTATTCCGTGTGATGGTACTAAAGACTATAGTCCTAATCAATGGTATTGTGCTGCAATGCCAGGAGATTATCCCCATATTTCTACTGCTGCAAAGGGTAGTAATTCCCATAGAATGAGATGGGCTTTTTATGATACGTATGAAAAAGGGGACAAACGGTTGAATACGATTGTTGCCGAGTATGTAAATAATAAGGGGAAAAAAATCAAACGAGGAGATAAGAATCTGGAAAATGGAGCTTTGCCCTTTAAATATGATCAAGATCCTACCACGCAGGGAAATTTTGCTAAAAATGATATTCCGGTATTCAGATATGCCGAAGCAATTTTAGGATATGCTGAAGCTATAAATGAGACGGAAGGGGTAACAGATCTGGCTATACATCTTGTTAATTTAATAAGAAGCAGGGCAGGTTTGTCTAATATTGAAGAAATAAACGGAGGGGAAAAAGTCGCTTCTCCGGAAGCTTTCCGGGAAGCTATCTTAGAGGAAAGAGGACATGAATTGTATGGGGAAGGTGTTCGCCACATGGATTTGGTGCGTATGGGCAAATTTGTAGAGTATGGGAAAAGAGGTTTGTCTGCATATAGTTTATCCAAGTATAACGAAGACCCACGACGTGCCGTATTTCCGATAGATCCGCAAATGGTGATTGATTCCAAGGGTGTAATAGAACAAAATGAGGCATATAAATAAGAAATATAAAAGATGAAGAACAGTAGCTTAAATAACTTATCAGTTGTAACAGGGAGTATGCTGTGTGCACTCTTTGCTTCCTGCACAGGTAATGAAAAGGTGGTTCAGAGTGAACGACCTAACATTATTCATATAATGACAGATGACCATGCCTTTCAGGCTCTCAGTGCTTATGGAGGTGCTATCTCAAAGATAGCACCAACTCCCAATATCGATCGAATCGCACAAAAAGGAATGATTTTTCAGCGTGCTTATGTGGAAAACTCTATTTCTGCTCCAAGTCGGGCTACGCTCTTGACAGGGTTGTATAGTCATAAGCATGGTCAGGAGATATTAACGAATGGATTCAAACCAGATAACACAGTCTTTCCGGAACTATTGCAGCAAGCTGGGTATCAAACGGCTATTGTGGGAAAATGGCATTTGCAAGTAGAGCCCAAAGGCTTTGATTATTATAAAATTCTGAAGAATCAGGGGGATTATTACAATCCGGAATTTGCGACAAAAGAAACTAATGGGGAATATGTGAGAGAAGAAGGTTATGCAACGACATTAACTACAGATTATGCTATAAATTGGTTAGACAAAAGGGATAAGAAGAAGCCTTTCTGTTTATTGGTTCATCATAAGGCGCCACATCGTAACTTTATGCCAGAATCTAAATATTATGATTTGTATGAAGATGCAGAATTTCCTTATCCGGATAACTTTTTTGATGATTACACTAGCAGAGGACCGGCGGCTAAATCACAGCAAATGTCCATCATGCATGATATGACTATGGGGTATGATTTGAAGGTTAATGAATTAAATGATAATTTACCTCCCCATCTGGAATGGTCAAAAGCTGATTGGGAGAAAGCGCGTGCTCGTATGACCCCTAAACAATTACAGGCATGGGATGCAGCATATGGCCCCCGTAATAAAGCGATGTTGGAAGCGAATCTTTCTGCAAAAGAATTAGCTAAGTGGAAATATCAGCGTTACATAAAGGATTATATGCGTACTATAAAATCTGTAGATGATCAGATCGGACGTTTATTGGACTATCTGGAAGAGAATAAATTGATGGACAATACAATTATCGTATATACTTCTGATCAAGGTTTCTATATGGGAGAGCATGGTTGGTTTGATAAACGCTTTATGTATGAGGAGTCATTCAGAACGCCTCTTTTGATTATGTATCCTAAAATGATAAAAGCTGGTTCAGTATGTAATGAGTTGGTTCAGAACATAGATTATGCACCTACTTATTTGGCTTTGGCAGGGGTTGAATCACCGGTAAAGATGGACGGAAGATCTTTAGTACCTTTATTCTCCGGAGATAAACCGCAGGAATGGCGTGAGAATCTCTACTATCATTATTATGATTATCCTGCTATTCACATGGTTCGTCGCCATGATGGCGTTTTTGACGGCCGTTATAAACTGATTCATTTTTATGGTGAAGGAAAAGGTAAAGATGAGGGAGCGGATATCGAATACTTTGAATTATATGACTTGCTGACTGATCCTCATGAAATGAAAAATGTCTATAGTGATACAGCATATAAGGAACATGCCGATAGATTAAGAAAGGAATTGCATGGATATCAGCAGGATTTAGATATTGTAGAGGGAAATCTGAATTTAAATGAGAAAATATAAAGTTAACAATAGATGATTCGTGTGGGTTGTGAAATTCGTCCGGATTAATTTTAGAGAATGAAAAGGGCAGACTGGAAGTAATTCCAAATCTGCCCCTATTCTCTCTAACACAACTAAAAATTTATACTATATATCGGTTTTGCAGATTTTTTTTAAATCTCCTAAACAAAATCCTTCAGTTCTTGTTGTAACTTCTGTCGGGTGAAGAAGATACGGCTTTTCACTGTTCCGAGTGGTAATCCCAGTTTCTCTGCAATTTCGCGGTATTTGAAACCGGATACATGCATGGAGAATGGAATTTTATATTCACGGGGTAATGCATTTACTATACGATGCATCTCTTTTAAGTCGTATGCGCTTTCCGTGCATTCAAAGCCGGACTCCTGCGGTAAGTTGAGATGATAGAGATTATCTGTCTGATCTACGAAAGTCTGGTCGCGGACCACCTTGCGGTAGTTGTTTATAAAGATATTGCGCATGATGGTATACATCCATCCTTTAAAATTAGTATCAGGTGCATATTTATCTTCGTTATCTAACGCCTTTAAAGAGGTTTCCTGGAGTAGGTCATTTGCTTCTTCGTGGTCGGAGGTTAATTTGTATGCAAAGCGTAATAAATCATCTTGTACTCCGAGCAATTCTTTCTGGAATGTAATACTGTTGTTCATAATCATTTCTCCTTTTCAATAGTTATTCTTTTGTTTTGCCTTTTGACTTTGCAATTTTACGAAAGTTACCTTACTCCGATAGACGGATTTCAGGTAATATTTGGGGGGGAAACTATCAATTGATAGTTTTTAGGTGGTATTTTGATAGTTTTCGGGTGGTCGGAAAGTGCTCATGCAAGGAGTCTCTGACCTCTTCATGAACACTTTTTCATATCTGAACGTTATCGGTTTAGGTTATATGGGGTGATAACTGTTTTTTATCCTGCAACACAGGTTATCTGAAGTCTTTCAGTTCCTGTTGCAACTTTTGGCGTGTAAAGAATATGCGGCTCTTTACTGTACCTAAGGGTAATCCCAGTTTTTCTGCGATCTCGCGGTATTTGAAACCGGATACATGCATAGAGAATGGAATCTTATATTCGCGTGGCAATGCATTTACGACACGGTGCATCTCTTTCAAGTCGGAAGCGCCTGCGGTGCTTTGGGAGCCGGACTCTTGCGGCAGGTTCAGATGATAAAGATTATCAGTCTGATCTACGAAGGTCTGGTCGCGAACCAGCTTCCGATAGTTGTTTATAAAGATATTGCGCATGATGGTGTACATCCATCCTTTGAAGTTAGTGTCGGGCATGTATTTATCTTCATTATCTAATGCCTTTAAAGAGGTTTCCTGGAGTAAGTCGTTAGCTTCTTCACGGTCGGAGGTCAGTTTATATGCAAAACGTAATAAATCGTCTTGTACTCCGAGCAAATCCTTTTGAAATGTAATACTGTTCATATCGTTCTCCTTTTTTATTATAATTATTCGTTTGTTTGACTTTTGATGTTGCAATTTTACGAAAGTTCCCTAACTCTGACGGACGCATTTTGAGCAATCTTTAGGGCAAAAACTATCAATTGATAGTTTTTGGGTGCCTTTTGTTTGTTTTTGGGTGCAGTTTTCACCAATTTTATTGCGTATAATTAAAAAGATGAGTTAATTTTGCGCAATCATTTCATCTTAAAAAGAATGGCTGACGACTCTTTATTTTTGATTGATATTGATAAAGTGCTCCGGGAAAAGGCTCCGAAGTACTATAAGTATATCCCCAAATTCGTGGTCTCTTATCTGAAAAGAATCGTTCATCAGGAAGAACTGAATGTTTTCCTGCGCGAATCGAAGGATAAGGTAGGTGTGGACTTCTTAAAAGCCTGCCTGGAATTTCTGGATGCTAATATTGTGGTGAAGGGAGAAGAGAATCTGCCGACTGAAGGACTGTACACCTTTGTCTCCAATCATCCGTTGGGAGGTCAGGACGGTGTGGCTTTGGGATATGTGCTGGGTAGTTTCTATAAAGGTAAGGTGAAGTATATGGTGAATGACCTGCTGATGAATCTGCAAGGATTAGCTCCTCTTTGTATACCTATTAATAAGACCGGAAAACAGGCAAAAGATTTTCCGAGAATGGTGGAAGCGGGCTTTGCATCGAATGATCAGTTGATTATGTTCCCTGCCGGATTGTGCTCCCGGCGTCAGAATGGAGTGATCCGTGATCTGGACTGGAAGAAGACCTTTATCGTAAAGAGTGTGCAGGCACAACGCGACGTTGTCCCCATTCATTTTGAAGGCCGGAATTCGAACTTTTTTTATAATTTGGCTAACGTCTGCAAATTTTTGGGCATCAAAATTAACATAGCTATGCTCTACCTTGCCGATGAGATGCTGAAGAACCGTCATAAAACGTTTACTGTTACCATCGGGAAACCTATTTCCTGGCAGACTTTTGATAAATCAAAAACTCCTGCCGAGTGGGCGGCTTATGTGAAAGACATTGTGTATAAGTTATAAGGTGGTAAAGTGACAAGGTGATAAAGTGAATTAAAGAACTACTAACATAAAAATATGGAAGAGATTATTGAACCTATTAGTAAGGAACTTCTGAAAGCGGAACTGACCGAAGAGAAGCGTCTGCGTATGACGAATAAGAGCCATAATCAGATTTATATCATTACAGCTCAGGATTCTCCGAATATTATGAAAGAAATCGGGCGTTTACGCGAGATTGCTTTCCGTGCGGCAGGTGGAGGTACAGGACAACCGCTGGATATCGATGA